>MDTG01221006.1_pt1 | contig 20849 bp, 21 predicted proteins | sample 811421 | NCBI WGS metagenome assembly MDTG01 (sample SAMN05326645, study PRJNA326480) | marine metagenome | isolation source: seawater | place: Pacific Ocean: South East | collected 2011
ACTGCTATAACCACATTGCAAGACGTGGTATGGACTATTGGTAGAACTGGTGCAGTAAATCCAACTGGTATTGTAGAACCTGTAGTTTTAGATGATGCTACAATATCACGAGTAACTTTACACAACATGGACTTTATTGAGGAACACAACTTAGGATTAGGAGACACAATAACAATCGAGAGAGCAGGGGGTGTAATACCTAAGTTTATAAATGTTGTTGAACATTCTATGCACAACACAAAAATAACTTTAGAACATGCAGAAAAATGTATAGGTCAACAAGTCGTAAGAGACGGCCCTAGGCTGATGACAAAAAACGGACAGGGTGATTCAGTAAAGTTTTTAGAATACTTTATTAGAACAATGCAAATTAAAGGATTAGGCCCTGCATCAATCAAGAAAATGGGTTTTACACATCCTGTAGACTTGTATCAAAATCCAAATTGGGATATACTTGGAGCCAACGGCAAAAAAGTAGAGACAGAGATTGAAAGAACAAAAACAAAACCTTATCAAACGGTTTTAGCAGCTCTCGGCATAGAAGGAGTTGGTAATGGTGGCGCTAAATTGATTGTGCCTCACATATCAGCATTTAGAAATCTGAGAGACATAGAATATGCAGAGATCAAAGGCATTGGTCCTCGCACAAAAGAATCTATACTCGCTTGGTTAGATGAAAACGAAGAATGGGTACACACATTACCATTACAACTTGAGCAAGAAGTAATGGTTGAAGACGTATCTCAAAATATTAAAAAAGTTTGCATCACTGGCAAGTTGGATATGACTCGCAATGAACTTGTGAGTATCTTAGAGCCTCTAGGATTTAAAAATACAAGCACCGTAACAAAAGATTGTTATGCACTCATAGCAGGCGATTCGGGTAGTTCAAAACATTCCCGTGCTCAAAAGCTAGGTGTGACCATCGTAGATTACTGGTCAAGCAAAAAAGATGTGTTAAGTGGTAATTTTTAATAGAATTATTCGTGACCATCTAAGCACAATAAGTCAAATTATGATTGCTTGTAATATATTTCTTAGATATACTCTTTATATAAAGTCAAGAAGTAAACAAGGCTTCTTGAAATGCAACATTAACAGAAGTTCGAGAGGAACAGAATATGTCAAAATTTGAATACACTGACGATATGGTCGATGCAATGCATAGTGCAGCTGCAAACGGCGTTACTGAAGACATTATCGAGTCTTTAATGGCTGACTTTGATTTTCCAAGAAGATCAGTTACAGCTAAATTAAGAAAGTTAGGCTATGACGTGCCTAAAAAGCCAGGAGCTGCTCCTGTGTTCTCAGCAGAAGAGACCGAGGCATTATCTGCATTTTTACAAGAAAATTCAGGTAATCTTACTGCTGAAGAAATTTCTCAGCAATTTGCAGATGGCAAATTCACTGCAAGGCAAATCAATGGTAAAGCATTATCATTAGAAATGACTTCACACGTGAAGCCAGCTGAGAAAAAAGTCACCCCAAGAACATACTCTGAAGAAGATGAGTCAATCATCTCAGAGATGGTCGAAAGCGGTGCATACTTAGAAGAGATCGCTGATAAGATTGGAAGAACTGCAAACTCTATCAGAGGTAAGTTACTTTCAATGGGTCTTAAAGCTCCACAGAGAGATAAAAAGACTTCTAAGAGTGATCCTTATGAGGGCATTGAAGACATGCTTGATCAAAGTGTAGAGGATATTGCTTCTCATTTTGATAAAACTGTAAGAGGTGTTAAAACAGTTCTTACAAGACGTGGTTTAGCGTGTGCTGACTACACTCCAAAAGCTGTTCAAGGCTAACTCAACGAAAAAAGAGAGAGTTAGCTCTCTCTTTTTTTTGTCTTAAAAAATGACCAAAAACGACTTAATTTTATCAGACATTACAGATGAGGACTTAGACTGGGTATTAGGTTTGCCCTTTCAGCAGAAAAACACATACTTTACCGCCCTAATAAAAAGACATTATCCACACGTCAAAGAACATGATCAAAGGTACAATGAATTATTAGAAAATTACTTATCAAGTTTTTACGTAGAGAAACTTTACAGAAGTAATAGATTTTTTAACGAAAAGTTTTTAGTTACTTACACACATACTGGCTTAGTTAGAAATGTAATTAATGAAATGTACTTCACCGATGACGATCTCATAACACATTAATCTTGCTAAATTGTTGACTTTTTAGTATAATCTAAATACTAGAGGAGTATATAGACATGGCAAGAACTACCACAAAAGTTGATATCCCTGAGGCTAAAATTAGACAAGCCATTTGGATGCTCAAAGTTAATAAAACTAAAAAGCAAGTGTGCGAGCATATAGGAATCGCTTACAACACTAAAAGATTAGACACTATCATAAATGATTTCCATGAAAAAAATAAAAGAATAGCTGATCTAAAAGCTAAGGCACGAGTAAAAAAGTTTTCTCTTGAAGAAAAGAAATCTATCGCTGAATCCTATTTAAATGGTGAGGCTCAAAGTAAATTAGCTGAGCAGTTTTACATCAGTGCGGCTAGGATTAAAAAAATACTAATTGAGATGAATGTTCCTTTGAGGGCAAGGGGTAAAAATAAACCTGCCAACGTTGAGCATGTTGTACAGGACTTAGAGATAAGGTTTAAAAAAGGTGATAAAGTATTCGTAGCTAAAGAAAATTGTTTTGCCATTGTGAAAGAAGTATATGATGAGGAGTACATTGAAGAGTGGGAGGATGGATATCAAAAGTATATTGATCTAGTTCCTTTTAATCCAGACCCTAAAACAGGAATGGCAGGCAGGTATTTTGAGCCTCAAGCTGGAGTGCACTATGAGATATACTGGATGAGACAATCAGATACCTCTCCTAAATTTAAACTTGATGCTTTCTTGCATCATCGTGATAAAATTAGTAAAATTATTGAAGAAACTGGAAGAGAAAGCTACTTGATCTACAGAAGTGGAGATTATGGTGGTTACTCAAATATAAACCGCGATCAACTTTATCCCGTAAGAGTAATGAATGGCAATTGATTTACAAAAATTAACTTTGCGTAGATTGTTAGACACGCAGAGCAATGATCTCTATTCGCGTCTGTTAAACCAATATTTCACTGGTATCAATTTAGTTATGTTTGAAAAGATAAAATCTTTTTATAAAGCTAATATGAGATTACCAAGTACAAATGAAATATTAAGTTTAAGAAAAGATGTAGGACTTCAAGAGTATATAGAAAATCAGATAGTTAATGAGGAAAATGTATGTCCTGAAATACAGGATGAATTTCTTGTTGCACAATTGCAAGATTTTTACATACGAGATGAAACAATTCATTTTATGGATAAATTTGTAGATCAACTTGACGATCTAGAAAAAGTTGAAATAGTCGATAAGTTTCAAAATCACTTACTGCATCTTAATCAAGCTATTCCATATAATGATGAGTTATATGACATTGGTGAGTTAGATTTTTTTCCATCAGAAGATGATTTTAAAATATTTCCTTCTGGGCTAAGTGCTGAGTTTGATGCTATCAATGGAGGTTTTGCAACTCAAGAACTTGTCTTGTTAGGTGGAAGAAGAGGATCTGGTAAATCTATAATATCATTAAACATGGCTTTGAATAGATTTTTAGAAGGCAACACTGTAGCATTTTTCACAATAGAGATGAGATATAAAGAAGTTTATGATAGAGTGCTGTCAATAATTAGCGAAGTTCCTTTCTTAGATATATTTAGGAATCAGACAACAGCTGCTCAAAAAATACAAATGGCAAAAGCCAAGTTCAAGCACTTCTACAAACCTTCAGAACAAATAGATAAGTTAATAAAAGAATTAGAATATACAAAAGATTTTAAAGCCTTTGAGCATAAGATTAAAGTTGAAAAACCTCAAATGACAGACCATAGGTTGTTTATGATTGATGATGAGTCGCTAACACTAAATCGTATAGATCATTATTGTAATATGTTTAGCTCAAAATACCCTAATTACAATCTTGCTGTAGTTGATTATGTAAATATTGTAAAACATGATGATCAAAAAAACTGGCAGACACAGATAATTATTGCAGAAAATTTAAAATCACTCTCAAGAAAATATGATTTGACCATGATATCCCCTTATCAAATAGATGCAACAGGAGAAGCCAGATTCGCAAAAGGTATACTTGATTCTGCTGATAGGAGTTTTAACTTTTTTCCTCCAGCAGAGGAGGAGGATAGACAATTAAATAATAAGATTACGATACACACTACAAAAATTAGAAATGGAAAACACATGAGTTTTGATGTTTACATGAACTGGCCTTGTGTAAAAATAGATCCTACACAGTCGAATGTTATTAACGAAAAACCTCATGCAGCAGCAAAATTTGGAACAGATAAAGGTGAGGGAGCAAGAGACGTATGAACATAATAGAAACTAGAATAAAAAATTTACTTCAATTACTTTCTGCAAATGAGCATATGGATAGAGAAAAAAAGCAGAAAGTATGGGATCTTTATTTAAGGTTGCTTAGATTTACAAATCTTTTGGATAAGAATCAACAACTAGCTTTGAATAAGGCAAAACGTTTTTTACTTAATAACAAAAGGTGGGTGTAATGTCACTAACAAAAAGACTAAATACGAAATCAGTTGTAACTATACCTTTAAATATAGACTTGTGTAAAATGACATTACCTGATTGGATGAGAAAAAGAATCCTTGAAATAGCAGCCAACCACAAAGAAGTTATAACTCAACACGATAACTTAAGATCACTCACTGGTAGAACGGGTTGGAAATTTCACCTGCAAAAAGATTGTAACTCTGAAATATTACCTGAGTTATTTAAACATTTGCATGACGGAATACAAACAATGAATAAAACAACTTATAATCATCATTTATCTTTGGAAGATTTTTGGGTTGCTTGGTATAATAAAAAAAGTATCGCAACAAGACATCATCATTTTACAACTTGGGACTCTCTTTCATTTGTGTGGTATTTATCAGTTCAAGATGAATTTACTCAAATAATTTTTTGTAATGAGTTGTTTGAGTATGAACTTACAGTAAAACCAAATGATTTAATTATATTTCCAGGTAGGCTTGAACACTTTACAAAAGGGAACGAAGATAATAGAACCATTGCTTCAGGTAATTTATACATGGCTAATCCTGATAAATTTATAATCAAGGCACAGGTATAATGGATTTAAAAGAAATATTACTCAAAAGAGGTATAGAGTATAGAAACACAAACAACCCTAGTGAAATTCTTATATCATGTACTAGCGGGTTGCATGATGATAAATCACCTTCATTATCATACTCGCTCGAAAAAAATGTCTTTCATTGTTGGAGTTGTGGTTTTAGCGGTGGTGTAACAAAATTTTTAGAAAGCATTGGTGAAGTTACAAGAATACCTGTTGAGAGTAAACAACCTTTCAAGATACAAAAATTAAAAAATAAGATAAAAGCTATAATAGAGTTTGATGAGGTAAAATTACCTAAAACAAGACAAGCGTTTATAGGCGAGTTTAAAAATATAAAAGCATCAGTACTGAAAGAGTTTTTAGCGTTTACAACCGAAGAATTACAACTACATAACTATTTATGTGTGCCGATATATCAATTTGGTAAATTAAAATTTATTGAAGGCAGATACATGGGCAGTGTAAAGTCACAACCAAAATATTTTCGTAGACCTAAAAAAGGAAAAGTTGGCAACATTCTATTTACTTTAGACAAAGTTAAGAATACAAATTATATAATCTTAGTTGAAGGTTTGTTTGATATGCTAAATATGTGGCAACTTGGCTATAAAAATACTCTTGCTATATTTGGTGCACAGAACTTCGGTAGAAATAAACTTGATCTAGTAGATAAAATTGGTGTAAATCGTGTTGACATCATGATGGATCCAGATGCTCCTGGACAAATGGCTGCTGAAAAGATACAATCATTATTAGATTCAAAAAATATTTATTCAAGAATTATAAAATTACCAGTTGGTCATGACCCTGGTGACATAACAAAAGACATAGCGGAGGCAGCTTTAAAATGAAACTAGCAGTTATTGGTGCAGGTGTAACTGGTATCACAACAGCATACTTTTTGAAAAAGTCAGGACATGAAGTCACAGTTATAGATGCAAACCCTTACCCAGCAATGTTAGCATCCCATGCAAACGGGGGTCAACTATCATCTTCAAATGCTGAAGTGTGGAACTCTTGGGCAAATGTTAGAAAAGGAATAATGTGGTCATTTAAAAGAGATGCACCTTTGAAAATGAGATATGATTTTGATTTTTCTAAATACAAATGGTTGATTCAATTTATGAATAATATTAAGTATGCAAAAGAGAACACCATAGAAACCACAATGATGGCTATGGAATCAATACATTTAATGAGAACTGAGTTTGCAGATATTGAATATGACCAAAGTGATTGTGGTATAATGCATATTTATAAAAATAAAAAGGATTATGATCACGCTAAAAAAGTAAACAAATTATATAAAGCTGGTGGTTTATCTCGTAGTGAGATTAGTACAAACATGATTAAACTAAAAGAACCTAGAATAAACGCAGATGATTGCGTTGGTGGAATGTGGACAGGCTTTGATGGCGTTGGTGATATACATAAATTTTGTGTTGAATTGGCAAAAAAATGTGAATCCATGGGTGTAAAATTTAGATATGATACTAGAATAGACTGGTACAATAAAGCCTGTAAAGGTTTAAGTAGAAACAAGAAAAGATGGAGACTCACTGATAGAAATAAAAATGATTTACACTATGAAGGATTAGTAGTTTGTGGAGGTGTGTATTCTAAGAAAATAGGCAGAGAGCTGGGCGATAAACTTCCAATATATCCAGTAAAAGGTTATTCCGTAAGTATAAATATAAAAGGTCAAGAGCAATTTGCACCTAAAGTATCTATACTAGATGATGAAGCTAAAATTGTTACATCTACCTTAGGCGATAGATTAAGAGTAGCAGGAACAGCAGAGTTTGACGGTCAAAACAGAGATATTAGAATTGATAGAATCACACCTTTGATGAACTGGGTGAGAAGGTATTTCCCAAAATTAGAACTACGAGACTACAAATCCTGGGCTGGATTAAGACCTATGACTCCTAACATGATGCCGATAGTTAAAGTTGGCAAGTGGCCAAATGTTTGGTACAATACAGGACATGGACATTTAGGATGGACACTAAGCGCTTACACAGCAAGAAAAATAACGGAGATAATAAATGAGTAATTTATGTTTTGTTTTTGCTTCAGCAGCAGAAAAAAACGCAGACAAGATAGTAGGAAGATATTTAAAAGATACAGAGTACGATATACAGTATCTAAGTTCTGGTTCGAAAGAAAAAATACTAAAAAAAGATATTGATTTGGAAATGTCTATTTTAGATAAGTATAAGTTAATATGCCCTGTTGGTGCTGATGCTCTAAAGTATGTAACTGGTATAACTGGGATAACCAAATACAACGGTGTTCATTTGGAAAAGAAGTATATGCCTATAGTGCATCCAAATATGGCTATTGTAAAACCACAGATGGAAGATGAAATAAAAAAAGCATTTAGCAAAATTACACCAATACTAAACGATGAAAGTATGGGTAAACAAGAAGAAAAAGATTATATGCATATAGAAACTGAGGCACAGTTAGACCCGTACAAAGAATGTTTAAAATCAGCAAAAACTCTTGTTGTTGACATTGAGACTAGTTCAGTATCTCCGTATACTGGTTCTATACTAGGAGTGGCTATTTCAACAAAAGCCAATCAAGGTTTATATGTATCTATCGATGTTGTTAATAAACTTCATGGGTGGTTTCAAGATTTATTTAAAACTAGAAAGTGCATTTTTCACAATGCAAAGTTTGATATGGGTTTTATGGAATATGAACTTAATTTTACATTTCCTGATTGGGAAGATACTATGTTGTTACATTACTGCTTAGAAGAGGCAGTTGGAACTCATGGTCTCAAACCCTTAGCTTTAAGATTCACTGACCTCGGAGACTATGAGAGAGAACTTGACGATTACAAAAAAACCTGGGCAAGAAGAAACAAAGTAAAACTAGCAGAGTTTAATTATGGAATGTTACCTGCAGAAATACTAGCACCTTATGCTTGTAAAGATGCAGATGCAACTTTTCAGTTATACAATAAATTTAAGCCTCTTGTAGATAAAAGCAAAGAGTTTACAAATCTTTATACTACAATTCTAAAACCAGCTACTATCGCTCTTAAACGTTTAGAGAAAAATGGTGGGCCTGTTGATACTAATGCTGTAGATAACCTACAAAAATCTTATCAAATAGATGTTGAAGAATGTATAGATGAAATTAGTAACAACCAAGCAGTACAAAGATTTGAAAGAATACACAATAAAACATTCAACCCTAACTCAACAATGCAATTAAGAGAATTGTTTTTTAACATATTAAAAATCAAACCAAGCAAAAAAACAGAGACAGGCGCATTTAGTGTTGATAAAGAAGTGCTACAAAATATGGATCATCCTTTAGCTGAGGCAGTTCTTGATTTGAGAGAAAAATCTAAGATGGCAGGAACATATATTTCTAATATACAAAATGGAGTAGATAGCGATGGAAGGCTTAGAAGCGGCTTTAATATTCATGGGACCACCAGTGGTCGCCTTAGTAGTAGTGGGAATCTCAACTACCAAAATATACCAAGAGACAATAAAGATATCAAAAAACTTTTTAGAGCAAGAAGTGGTTACAAAATTGTCCAATGTGACCTTGGCACTGCAGAGGTTTATTATGCTGCCATGCTCAGTAATGACTCGTTTTTACAAAAGGCTTTTGTTGACAAACTCGACTTTCATTCGTATGTTGCTAAACAAATGTTCAACCTTGAGTGCGCTGTTGACGAAGTTAAACACAAACACCCAGCCCAAAGACAGTATGCAAAGGCTATCACCTTCGGTATCATGTACCAAGCAGGACCCGCAAAGATTGCAGAAACTGTTAATAAAGATGCAGTCATGGGAGAAGAAATAAGCATACCGCAAGCTAAACTATTTATTAATAAATACTTTAACGAAGCAAGAGCCTTAAAAAGATTTATTGATGCTTCTAATCAGCAGATTGAAAATTACGCTTACATATATTCATTCTTTGGTAGAAAACGTAGGTTACCAGAATCTAAATCACCAAACCCTGGAGTTTCAAAACATGCCATACGATCAGGTGTAAATTTCCTAGTCCAAAGTGTCGCATCAGATATAAACATTCTAGGTGTAATAGATTTGATAAAGTGGATAGATGAAAACAATTATCAAAATGATATTCTTCCTTTCACAGTTGTTCATGATTCTATTGTTTCAGAAGTTAGAGAAGATTTAATTGATACCTATATTAAAAATACTAGAGAGTGTATTCAGAGAGATCGAGGTTTAAGTATTCCTAACTGTCCAATAAAAGTTGATTTTGAGATCGGCCCAAGTTGGGGAGAGTTGAATGAGGTATAAATTAGTTTTAGCTGGAATTTTATTATCATTCTCAGCCAACGCAGATATTTTTAATGGAATACCGCCTGAAAGTGAGATTGAATGTTTAGCAAAAAACATATACTTTGAAGCTAAATCTCAATCACTCGCGGGGCAACTGGCAGTTGGGTTGGTTGTTATGAATAGAGTAAAAAGTAAAAATTTTCCTAATGACGTGTGTAAAGTAATCTATGAGGGCCCGATAAGAGAAAGTTGGAAAACTAGAAAAGACCCTACGCTGCCTAAAGAAAAAAGAAGATATTACCCTATTAGACACAAGTGTCAATTTAGTTGGTATTGTGATGGGTTTAGAGATACAATAAAAGAACCAACAGTATATTCGAAGATAATTACTGTTGCGAGTAAAATAATAAATAAGCACGTATATGACTTTACAAATGGATCAACTCATTATCATGCAGATTATGTATCACCTGACTGGACAAATCTAGATGTTGTAATGACCATTGATGAACATATTTTCTACAAACCAAAGAGTAAAAAATGAAAAAATCTGAAGATTATAAGGTAAATCCTGGAGTAATTAATGTAGATCAACGTAAAAAAGATACACGTAGAGATGCTTGGGATAGAGATTATTTGGGTTTTTATTATTTAAAAGAAGAGCCAAAAACTGACAAAAAAATTTCAAACGCCACACCAGTATTTGTCTTTGCGTTTTTTTATATTTGTATATTAGTAATGATTGACTCAATGAGATGACTTTAATAACATATCCATTATTTACTTTAAATAAAAAACCATATGAGATAACTTATTCTAAATTTGAGATTAAAATTAAGAAAACAAAAGATAGTGTTTGGGAAACGTTAGATGACAGAACCTATGGTGGAGATTACTTTACTAGGTTAATTCAAATGGAGTATAGAGTAAAGTTTGATTATACTTGTTCTAGTTTACAAGACATAATTTTTAGTGATAGTAGATGGGGTATTGATGCTAATGCAAAAATACATGACTTACCTTCATTTAAAAAATATAAAACACACCGAAGAAAAGTCGTTAGAACGAGTAAAAACTTTATATGGATAAAGTACATATCTTATCCTTTTAAACTTAAGACTAATCAAGATTTAAACTTTGAAACAGGTGAGCTATATGCAGATGTTATAAAAGTTGATAAAAAATGGTATATAAAAGGATTCGTAAATGAGACAAGCTAAAGTAGGTAAAATATCGATATCTGATAAAATATATATAAAGAAAGATCAAGTGTATGATGAAGACACATTAGCCTCTCTTTTTACATATGATACAGGTGAAGATATTCTTCAAACTTATGATGAAACAGATACTCATTTTATTTTACCTTCAAACAGTTTTGGTAAGTTGGCTTACGATTCTGTTTCCGATAAAAGAACTTACATAACCGCAAAAAGCAAATTATCTTTTGCAGGTAAATTAAGGTGGGAGCAGAAAGAAGTTGTGGACAAGTTTCACACAAAAGGTAGGGCAAGAAGTGGTATTATTCAAGCACCGTGTGGATGGGGTAAGACTTTTACTGGTGTGGATATAATCGCAAGAAATAATGTTACAACTCTTGTTATGGTGCATACTAAACTTTTATTTAGGCAATGGATAGAAGAATTAGAAAGACAGGTTCCAGGAGTAAAGATAGGGAAAGTAGGAGATGGATTACTCGATATACAAGATATTACAGTGGGCATATATAAAAGTGTTTATAATAATCTTAATAGCATGCGTGATAGCTTTTCTTTAGTTTTAGTAGACGAAGCACACTTATGTCCAGCAGAGTTATTTAGTACAGCTTTAAACAATCTCAGTGCAAAAGTTAAGATAGGAATAACAGCCACACCAAAAAGAAAAGACGGAAAGCATGTGTTTTTGGCTGATTATTTTACAAAGTTTATGGTTACGGCTAGAGACCCTAGAAAATTACAAGATCCCGTAGTATTGGTTAAGAGAACAGATTTTAGGTTTCCAGTAATTGATCCAAAAAGAGATTGGTCGCGCCAGTTGAACAAATTATGTTCTAACAAAGATTACTTGGCTGCTATCGCAAAAATGGCAAATCAAATGATAGTCACTAAACGTTGTCCTTTAATTTTGGGAGAACGTGTACAAATGCTAAAAGATTTACAAGAGATAATAACAGATAGTGTGTGTTTAATAGGAGAAACTGATGAATCAACTAGAAAAGACGTTCTTCAAAATGTTGGAGGAAAGTATAAAGCAGTCTTATCAACCAAACTTTTCGATGAAGGAATTAGTTGCCATAGGCTTGATACTCTCATTCTTACTTGTCCTAATAATAATCCTATAAAATTAGAGCAAAGAATAGGAAGGATAATCAGAGAGCATCCCGAAAAACAAGTTCCCATGGTAATAGATTTTTGGCTAAGTGGGCCGATTGTGTCAAGACAACAAACAAAAAGACTTCAATGGTATCAACAACGTGGCTATTACATACTTTAATTGGGATGAATTGAGAATAAAAGCACGTGGGGATCCTGCTGGAATAATTATCTTGACTTATGGTTTGAGTCCAAGTTATAATGTGTCATCATCACAATACATGATAAAAAAATTAAATATAAATCACATCCCTATATTTCTATTTAGAAAAAACTATTTAATAGTAACAAAGGATAATAAGGTAAAAATTAATGTTAAAACTGAAGATGCTCAAAGCTATTTTACATACGATAAATTCTTATTTGCAAGAGTGTCAGCAAGACAAAAAGCGTTGTACTTGCGGGCATTGGCCATGCGAGCACTCGACGATGGCAGAGATTTTGTGCCACGAGTATTATTTAATAACATAGCATACAACCCTTTTTTAAAAGTAACAGAAGATAAAATTAAATTTATATACGAGTCTCCGCAAGGAGAATCCTAAACACAGAACCAACGTTCATACAAGGAGGATACAATGGTAGCTTGGGACAAAGCAAAAGGAAAACAAAGCACAGGATCATCGCAAAGAAAAGAAATCGAAAGATTGACTCTTCCAATCGGTGATACAAAAATAAGATTAATCGGTGACGTCATGCCTAGATATTGTTATTGGGTAGTCACTACTGAAGGAAAAAAAATGCCTGTAGAGTGTTTATCATTTGTAAGAGAAACAGAAGCATTTGATAATAACTCTCAAGACCCTTTCAAAGAGATTGATACTGATATCTACTCTGATAAACCTCAATTTTCATATGTTTGTAATGTTATAGATAGAACAGATGGTAAGATAAAACTGTTCGATCTTAGATCTACAATATACTCTCAAATAGTGGATTATGCTTCTAATCCAGAATATGGAAACCCTGCTGATAGTGAAAAAGGGTACGATCTCACTGTCAAAAAAGAAAAGACAGGGCCACTTCCACAGAACGTCAAATACACTGTGGTGCCTGCAAGAAGTAACTCAGCTTTAACTGAAGAAGAAAAAGGCATGGAACTGTTTGAATTAGACAGAATCTATAAGCGTCAAACATATGATGAGCAAAAAGAGTGGTTACTTCAGAACACTGCATTTTTTGCAAGTGATGTTAGTGATGAGTTTAAGGCAGTTGATGAGGCTGTTGAGGACTTAGCATAATGAAAAGAAAACTTAGTGATCTAGTATCTAAAGTTGACAAACCTAAAGAAGCTCCAAAGAATTTTGGAGCTTTTAAGGATATTGAGAACAACACCGCAAAAATAGATTTAGATATTTTAAGGAAGCATAATATATTTTTTGCAACTCCTTGTTATGGTGGTATGCTAACAGATCAATACTTTTTGAGCATATTTCGTGCATCTCAAATGCTGATGAAAAACGGTATTCAGTTTAGGGTTACAACTTTAAGAAATGAATCATTAGTGACTCGTGCAAGAAACATTTTATCTGCGATGTTTATGGAAAGTGATTGCACGCATTTATTTTTCATAGACTCTGACATTGAGTTTGAAGCAGAATCCATACTTAGGGCATTAGCATATGATAAAGACATAGTTGCAGGAGCATACCCTAAAAAAGCATTACCCGTGCAGTATGCTATGAACTTTAAATTTGTAGACAATAAAACAGGTCAAGTAAGATTAGAAAATGGTGCAGTAGAGGTTCTCGATGCATCTACAGGTTTCTTTTGTATTAAAAAGAAAGTTTTTGATAAAATGAGACAACACTACCCAGAACTGCATTATAAAAATGATTCTAACATTGATCCAAAATATAATGATTATTGTTATTCATTTTTTGATACAATACACGATCCTGATGATAATAGATATTTGTCAGAAGATTATACTTTCTGTCGTAGGCTACAAAAAATAGGTGGAGAGATTTGGGTTGATTTATCTACAAAACTTAATCACGTAGGAAGTTACACATTTGAAGGTGACGTTAGTAAGATGATAAAGCAAAAGAGCACATCTAGTAACGCAGACACAGTGGTGACGTAGACTGGAAAACTCCGTTTTCCGCTCTGCGTTTCTACGAAACACGCAGTGAAATATTGTTCGAGCCTTGTTCAACAGCTTTTCAACTGCGTTGTTGTTTTTTCAATTGCTACTCAACATTTTTAACACATTTTACAGGCAGGGTCAATGATAAAAATTTTATGCAGTGCTGATTGGCACATAATACTTCACAAGAAAAAGGTTCCATATAGTTGGCAAGAGCAACGATTCAAAACCATGTTTCGAAAGCTCATTGCATTGGAACAATCATGTGATGTACACATCATAGCTGGTGACATATTTGATAAAAAACCTGAACCAGATGAAATCTGTTTGTTTTTAAGCTATATCAATTCAGTCACCATCCCCACGTTCATAATCCCTGGCAATCATGAAGCAACCAAAAAAGGAGAATCGTTTTTTGAACACTTTACTCAAGAGAACGCTATCAAGAATGAGCACGTCACTGTTTTTACTAGAAATGGACGTGCGAGTGTTGGTGAAGCGCATTTTTGCTTTTTTCCGTACGGGGAAATGCAAAAAGACAATCTTCCTGATTACGTGGAAGGCGACATACTGGTTACACACATTCGCGGAGAAGTGCCACCGCATGTATCGCCAGAATATGACTTTTCCCGTCTCGCCCCTTGGCGCTTATGTTTACTTGGTGACTTACACTTTAATCATCGTTATGGCGACACTAACTGTAACTATCCTGGTAGTCCGCTAAACACCACATTTGATCGCGATGAAAAGCGAGAGTATGGGGTGGACATTTATGATTTTAATTCAGACCGCACATATGTTAAACGCTTTCACAATCTTAATTTACCAAAATTAATTCGCAAACGCATTTCTGCAGGTGAAAAAATGATTGAAGATAAATTCAATCATGTTGTGTATGAAGTTACAGGATCAATTGACGAACTCAGCAAAATAGAAAACACAGAGTTGTTAGACAAAAAGATTGCAGCTGCTCCTGACGATCAAAGCAAGTTAGACTTGAAAAACAAAGATTTGCATGAAGAACTTAACATGTATTTAGATTATATAAAAGTAAAAGATAAAGAATCGGTGATTGATGAATTTAAAACTCTTAATATCAATGTTTGAAATCAATCATGTGTATTGGCAATATTCTAATAACAGTTACATGCGACCTGAGGGAGATTGCACCGTTGAGGCGATTTGCGACAAGTTTAAATATCACAGTTACAACATAAAAGCTGATTACAAAAGATTAGTAAGAAGATTTGATCACACTTTTGCAGGATACAAACCTGTGATTAGTTTAAGTGGGGGGATTGACAGTGAAGTGTGTGCTGAAACTTTTTACAATCTAAAAATTCCATTTTCTTGTGTCACCTTGAGTTTGTTTGGCGATAAAAACGCTATGGATTTGAACAGAGCTCGTACATATTGTGCTGACAGAAAAATAGAACACAAGATAATTCCTATCAGTATGAACGAGATGAAAGATCGCACAAAAAAGGCTGTCATGTTTGGACAGTTTAATGCTAGTCCTTCACAAGTGTGTTTAACCAAATTATTAGATGAACAAGCTGAAGATGAAATACTAATTGGTTGTGGACACAATCCTGACGTGCACCCTACACTTGGTTTAGGTTGGTGGGAAGATTCACCTAACATGATTAAGTATGCCATTAACCGAGATAAAAACTTTTTTAGTTTTACCTCTTTAGAGCCAATCTTTTGTCATTATGCAATGAACGTTGACACCACAAAGCCTGGAAATAAAAACGATCAATTTATTTATGATGATTACCCACAGTTGAAAAAAAGAATTAAGATGACAGGTTGGGAGGCTTGTATATCAGAAGAATTAGCAATAATGCATTATATAAAAAAATTAAACAACGTTGATAGTTTATTTATCACTTGGAGAAACAATGAGTAGTATTAAATTAAAAAAATTAACCTTTTCTAACTTGTTTTCGTATGGACAAGATAATGTAATTCATTTTGACAAAAATCGAATGACACAACTTACTGCACCAAATGGAAGTGGCAAAAGTAGTATTGCACTTATCTTGCAAGAAACCTTATTCAATAAAAACATTAAAGGGATTAAAAAGAATGATTTGTTAAACAGATGGAGCAAGTCTAAAACCTGGGATAGCTCATTAGAGTTTACTGTGAACAATAATGATTATACAATTTCAGTAAAACGCACAGGAGCGACAACAAAAGTTTCACTTGTTGAAAATGGAACGGATATATCTGACCACAAAGTGTTAGACACATACAAAAAAATACAATCAATTCTTGGTTTAGATTTTGAAATATTCTCGCAACTCACTTATCAATCGTCAGTTGACTTGTTAGATTTTTTAAAAGCCACTGACACTAACAGAAAAAAGTTTTTAATCAATTTGTTTAATTTAGAAAAGTATGTGAACATTGGAGAAACTATAAAAATAAAGTATAATTCCATTGATCGTGAAGCCATAAAAACATCTGGAGAGATGAAATCTATAGATGATTTTTTAAACAATGTGTCAATTCCACAAAAACAAAATGAACAAGCATTGCCTGAATTAGATGAATCACTTCAACAAGAAGTGGGTATATTAAATGAAAAATTGCGTAATCATGAACAGATTTGTAAAAAGATAGATCAAAATAACCTGTATATTAGTGAGAGAGATAATTTAAGTTTTAGAGTTGATCTTGAAAAGCCTGAATCATTTAAAGATATGGATCAGTTAGAAAAATTAAAACAAACATTAGTTGTGTATCAAAACGAAATAAAAACAATGAAAAAAGAATTATCTAGTATTGACGACAGAGACAACTGTCCTATGTGCGGTCAAAAAATTGATAACAAAAAAGCACGAAGTTTAAAAGTTGATTTACAAACTAAGCTATATCAAACTGAATCTAGAGAGTCTATGTGTGCAGATCAAATAACTATTTTGGGAGATGAACTACGTAAAATTCAAAGTGCACAAAGAGTATATGAGCAAAACTTAAGAATGATTGAAAGATTTGAGCAACTAACTCAATTGATTGATCCTAGCATTGCTAGTGAACATCCTGACGCACAACAGATTAAAAATAATAAAAATATGCTACTAGAAAAATATCAAAATCAAAAAAGTAAATACGACCAAGTTATAAATTTTAATAAACAAGTTGGGGTAAATAATGCAAAAATTGAAGCACTTGAAGAGCAAAAAGAGAATTTTTTAAATAGACAAACTCTTGTAAAAAACGATAAAATAAAACTCACAAAGTCGCTAAACAACTTAAATATTTTAAAAAAAGCATTTAGCACTTCTGGCATTGTAGCTTTTAAATTAGAAAATTTAACAAAAGAACTGCAAGATGCCATAAACCATTACTTATCTCTTTTGAGTGATGGTCAGTTTCAAATACGCTTCACTTTAGATAAAGAAAAGCTAAACATAGTGGTTATTAACAACGGTGAAGCCACACCCATTGAAACTGTTTCAGGTGGAGAATTTAGTAGAATCCAAACTGCTATCTTGTTAGCAATACGAAATTTGCTTTCAAAACTAGGTGGTAGCAGTGTTAATCTTCTTTTCTTAGACGAAATTACTGGAGTCTTAGATGATGAAGGAAAAGAAAAACTTATAGAAGTTTTAAGAAGTGAAAACGATTTAAATGTTTTTCTAATATCTCATGATTTTACACATCCGCTTGTAGATAAAATACATATAAATAAAGACAAAAATATTAGTAGTGTGAGGTCATAATGGAAAATTTAGGAATTAAAATAGATTTAGAGAGAGATAAAATAATAACTGAACAAGCGATGAAGTTGTTGATGGACTATTATTGTAGAGATGCTGAACCATCTCCTCAATATGCTTATGCTAGAGCAGCTACCTGTTACAGTCCTACAAAAGAGTTTGCACAAAAAATATATGACTATGTGTCAAAGGGATGGTTTATGTTTGCTTCCCCTGTTCTTTCTAATGCTATTTTACCAGGTGAAAAAGCAAAAGCCTTGCCTATTTCATGTTTTCTTACATATGTTCCTGATTCATTAGAGGGACTAATTGACCACAGTGCTGAACTAAGATGGTTGTCTGTAAAAGGAGGAGGCGTTGGAGGACATTGGAGTGATGTTAGAGCTGTTTCAGATAAAGCTCCAGGGCCGATGCCTTTTTTACACACAGTTGATGCTGATATGGTAGCATATAGACAAGGTAAGACTCGTAAAGGAAGTTATGCTGCATACATGGATATAGATCACCCAGACATTATTGAATTTATAAACATGAGAGTACCAACAGGAGATGTTAACCGTAAATGTTTAAATTTACATAATGCAGTTAACATAACAGATAAGTTTATGAATGCAGTAAAAAATGGGGAAGATTGGTACTTACTTGATCCTAATGACAGAAGTGTGCGCGATACAATATCTGCTAGAAAACTGTGGGAAACTCTACTTGAAATTAGGTTTAGAACTGGAGAACCGTATCTAAACTTTATAGACACAGCTAATAAAGCACTGCCACAACCAATGAAAGATAAAGGGTTAAAAATTAACGGCTCTAATCTTTGTAACGAAATACACCTACCAACTAGTGAAGATAGAACTGCTGTATGCTGTTTATCATCAGTTAATGTTGAAAAATATGATGAGTGGAAAAACACGACCATGATTCAAGACTTAACAAAGTTTTTAGACTATGTGTTACAGTTTTTTATCGATCATGCAGGTGATGAGATTAGCAGAGCTAGATATAGTGCAGAGCAAGAAAGATCTTTAGGGTTAGGAGCAATGGGCCTACACTCATACTTTAATAAGCATAGAGTCGGCTTTGAATCTGCTGAAGCAGCTGAAATGAATAGAGAAATATTTAAGTATATTAAACAAGAGGCGTTAAAAGCCACGTTAGAGCTGGGTAAAGACTTGGGTGAGTGCCCAGATATGAATGGCACAGGCAGGAGAAACTCTCACATGTTAGCTATAGCACCTAATGCTAATAGTTCTATCCTGTGTAATACGTCACCATCTATTGAGCCATTAAAAGCAAATGCCTATACTCACAGAACTAGAGCAGGATCTCATTTGATAAAAAATACTTATCTTGAGGAAGAATTAATAAAATTAGGAAAAAACACTGACGAGGTTTGGACTAGCATTATTACAAGTGGTGGATCTGTACAGCATTTAGACTTTCTGTCTGCTGAACTAAAAGAAGTTTTTAAAACTGCCATTGAAATTGATCAAATGAAACTTATAGAACAAGCGGCTGATAGACAAAAATATTTGTGTCAAGGTCAGTCACTAAACATATACTTTGCGGCTGGAGCACCTAAAAAAATGTTACATGATGTACACTATGCCGCTTGGGATTTAGGTTGTAAAGGTTTATATTACTTGCGAACTGAGACAACTCAACGTGCAGAAAATGTTGCACAAAAAATTGAAAGAATTAAATTAAAAGACTACGAAGAGCAAGAGGATGACTCTTGTGTAGCATGTGAAGGATAATGATATGAATATTAGAATTGTAACAAAAAAAGACTGTCCATTTTGTGTAATGACTAAAAACTGGTTTAAAGAACATGGTTTTGAGTATGAAGAACAACTTATGGAAAAAGAAGAAGAAAGGTTAGCTTTTTATCAAACCTTAAATGATATGGAAGAAACTATCGGTAAAAATGCTAGAACTAGAAGAATTAATTCAGTGCCACAAATTTTTATAGATGATGAAAGAATAGGTGGATACGATAATCTAATGAAGTTGAGTGATTCACTACTGAAAAAGCGATCAGGAGGTTTGTTAAATTTTAGTGAAACATACAAACCTTTCCACTACCCGTGGGCAGTAGAAATCACAACTAGACATGAAAAAGTACACTGGATTGAAGATGAACTTGATCTTTCTGAGGATGTAACTGATTGGAAGAACGGTAAAGTCAATGACATGGAAAAAGAGTATATCACAAATATATTAAGATTGTTTACTCAATCTGATGTAGCTGTTGGTCAAAATTACTATGATCAATTTATTCCAAAATTTAAAAACAATGAAGTTAGAAACATGCTGGGCTCCTTTGCTTCAAGAGAGGGTATTCATCAAAGGGCTTATGCTTTGTTAAATGAGACATTGGGACTTCCTGACTCTGAGTATCACGCTTTTCTAGAATACAGTGAGATGGCTGATAAAATAGAATTTATGATGGACTCTAATGTTAGCACCCAAAAAGGATTAGGATTAGCATTGGCAAAGTCTGTGTTTAATGAAGGCGTTGCATTGTTTGCTTCTTTTGTAATGTTGCTAAATTTTCAAAGATCTGGTAAGATGAAAGGAATGGGAAAAGTAGTTGAGTGGTCAATTCGTGACGAGTCAATCCATGTTGAAGGTATAGCAAAATTATTTAGACAGTATTGTTTGGAGTATCCTAGAATAGTCGGAGATAAGTTTAAGGCTGATATTTATAAAATGTCTACACTTTCTGTAGAGTTAGAAGATAAATTTGTGGATTTAGCTTACGCATTAGGAGACATTGAGGGATTACCATCAGATGATGTAAAAAAATATATAAGGTATATCACTGATAGAAGATTGCTACAATTAGGATTAAAACCTAACTTTAAAGTCAAAGAAAATCCTTTGCCTTGGTTAGAGTGGATTTTAAATGGAGCAGATCACACTAACTTTTTTGAAAACAGAGTTACTGAATATGAAGTCGCAGGACTCACTGGTAACTGGGATGATGTGTACAAAGAGGTTGCATAATGTCTACAAACTTTGAAAAAGTAGAAAAATTTATGAACACTTTTGGTCAAGACGTTGAGAAAACTCCAATATGGAGTGGTGTTTCAGAGCTAAGATACGAACTTATAAAAGAAGAAGTGAGTGAACTTAGAGAAGCTCTTGACCAAAAAGACATAGTAGGTGTTGCTGATGCTTTAA
>MDTG01110345.1_pt1 | contig 20845 bp, 20 predicted proteins | sample 811421 | NCBI WGS metagenome assembly MDTG01 (sample SAMN05326645, study PRJNA326480) | marine metagenome | isolation source: seawater | place: Pacific Ocean: South East | collected 2011
CTAGCGTCGCCGCTAAGCAGGCGTTTGATATTATTGGAAATGAAGAAGCTGGTTGGTTCGGTTTCCAACCCTTACTCCAAAAGGTGATCAAGAACTATCCGGAGTTGAAGTAGCATTTTATTGTGAACTTTGAACAAGAGTTCCAAAGTCCTTTCTGGTTGTATAACGGTCACCTGCAGACAATATGGCCTGCTGTAGTCGGTAGGCTTATCTTGCAAAAAAAAGTTGAGCCCACATATATTAGAAAAAGATGGGTTACCCCTGATGACGATTTTATTGAGATAGATTCGGACATGAGCTTTTTTAATGGAAAAGGGCCAGTGGTCGTCCTATTTCATGGTCTAGAAGGTTCCTCCTCAAGCTACTACGCTCAGGCATTTTATCAAGCATGCAAAGAACAAAATTTTTCGCTTTCAATCCCTCATTTTAGAGGTTGTTCCGGTATAGATAACAAACAGGCACGTTCATACCACGCTGGGGACAGCGAAGAAGTAAACTGGATTATTCATAAGTACTCGAAGATATGTACCAGCCAACAACGAGATCTATATATTTTGGGTATTTCATTAGGCGGAAATGCTTTGTTACATTGGGCAGGAAACTATATATCTGATTCCAAAATTTTCCCGAATTTACGTTCTATCATTTCGATATCTGCTCCGATTAACCTGCGGGAATCAAGTATCAAAATAGATAGAGGTTTTAATAGACTCATTTATGCTAATCACTTTCTCCGACCAATGAAAAAGAAAGCAAAAAAAAAATGTATTCAGTTCCCGAATGAACTGTCAATAAGTGATATTCAACGAGCTAGAACAATTAGTGATTTTGATGATGCATATACTGCACCCGTACACGGATTTTCGGACGTTAAAGATTACTGGAACCGAGCTTCCTCGTCGAGGGTTATCGACAAGATAAAAATCAAAACCCTTCTAATACATTCGAAAAATGACCCTATCGTTCCTTTTCTATCTCTCCCTCACAGGATTATTTCCAGAAATCCGTTTATCGAATCATGGTTTCCCGAATCGGGTGGGCACGCATCCTTTCTGCACTCATCCGACCCAACTTCCTTTTGGGTAAACCACGTCTTTTTTCCCAAAGTAGTACTAAATTGGTGTAAGAATTTGACTTAGTGCTTGTATGTAACATCATTTAATTTGGTACAATAAAGGACACGGAAAAAAAATGAACCCAATAGTAATAATTATAATTCTCGCACCTGCGGCCATAACGCTGTTGCTACTTCTATCTCAACCTGCCATTTCCTAAAGTTTGGTGGTAATAAAGTTTGAAATGTCGGTTAATTCCTGCATACTCACCGAATGACCGAGATTAGGATAGCAATGCCAGTCTACTAAGTATCCTTTCTGATTTAAATCAGAATAGGCCTTCAATCCCCATTCTTTTTTGACAATATCGTCCTCGTTACCATGACAAAGCAAAATTGGTTGGCTGAGTGTGTGTTGATGTTTAAGTGCTGAGTCTAATAGAGCGTTTTTTAAGAGATATCCTGAACAACAAATTATTCCTGACAAACGGATATTTGTTCGCGCAGCAACCAATAACGCAAGAGATCCACCCTGAGAAAATCCTCCAACAAAAACTTTAACTGCTTCGGAAGTCATTTGAATTTCTGACTTTATAATTTCTTCTATTTCTGAGGCTGAGTGAAGGGCTCCATTTATATCCTGCGGTGAGTCTTTATCTAACCCAACAATGTCATACCATGCCGGCATCATCATCCCATTATTCAATGTCACACTTAGAAGGGGAGCCTGAGGTAGAATGTATTTGACTCCCAAATTCTCTGGCAACATCAAGTCATCTGGTAAATGCTTAAAGTCATCTGCAGTGGCGCCCAAACCATGCAACCAAATAATAATGACCGAGTATCTGTCAGTTTTACTTTGCAAATTTTCTATTTTTTCCAGCATTTAACTTATTTAACAACACTACTCTGATGGCATAACCCGCCTGTAATTTCAATTGTCGTTCCATTAATTGCCTCATTTTCTACAATATGTTCAATTAAAATTGCAATTTCTTTTGGTTCGATAAGGCGTTGTAAATGCACATCTTTTATCAATTTTTCCAATATGCTTTGATTCATTTTTTCCAGCATTGGAGTCTTTGTATAACCAGGAGCAATCCCAACAACTCTAATATTATTTATCTTTTTGAGTAAAAACTCTCCCACCAGAATTTTAGGAAATAAAGAAATAGCGACTTTTGAGGATGAATAATTTATCTGTCCAATCTGCCCCGCCTTATTTACTGATGCAATTGGAACAATTAAGGATGGCCAACCCCCATTTGCCATGGCCTCTGCACAGTCCCTGATCGTCAAAAAAGAGCCTGTTAAATTTACATTCACTACACTACTCCAATCTTTCAAAGAAAGTTTTTTTTTCACCTTTCTGGTTTCTTTGTCTATACTGATGGTCAAACCATCCCTTATTAAACCTGCACAAGGTATTACAACGTTAATCTTCTCGAACTTGCGGAGTGCGGAATCAACCATTTCCTGAGAGTCCCGCTCGTCAGCAACATCACCACAGAACGTTTCAAAGTCTGTTATTTCTTTTGATTTTAAGCCTTCAGCGGTTCTTTGCACCGCCTCTGAATCACGGTCCGCTAAAAAAAGTCGCGACCCCTTTTGCCCAAAATGTTCCGCAAGACTTTCTCCAATACCACTTCCTGCTCCTGTGATCAATACAACAGATTTATTTAAATTCATACATGTTACTTTCAGAATACTTATCATCCTATTATATTGCATTGCACAAATTTTTACACGAAAATAAAAAAATTTTATAGTACGAATGGCAATTTGTAGTTATAGTAAAAATAGCGTCTATAATTTGAAACCAAGCTAACAACTCCTAGTAGGGATTCGGACGGAATTTTCAGGATGTCTTCAAGAATAATCACAAACCTTACAAATCTAACTGCAACTGGTGTTTCCCTTTGGATAACTAGCGCGTTATTCGACGGATTCTCATTCAACAATTTTGAAGCTCTAGTCATAACCACCGTGTTGTTGACATTGATAAATATATTCGTAAAACCCATCATATTGATATTAACTCTTCCATTGGCTATCGTCTCACTGGGGTTAATCATTCCAATCATTAATGGAGCCGTATTGCTTGGATTGGCAGAGATTATTCCAGACTTTGGGATAACATCTTTTTTCCAAGCTATTTTTGCAGCACTATTGGTTTCAATTATATCCACCCTTATTTACATCGCTATTGGGAGCAACAAAACAATCGTCTCAGTTAAAAATTCAAAAGACTTTGCTCGTGGTACCCAGCGATTTAATAGACGAGACGAGCACTTTTCGACAGAAAAAAAAACGACAATAGATGTTGATGTTCGCGAGAAAAAATAATTACGTCTGAATGTAAGAAAGAACTCTAGACAGCCCATTCCTTTCTGCCGTAACTGTAGCACTAGCGGCAGAGCACCTAGACAGCTGTAGTTCCATATTTTTGCGAAAGAATTTATCGAAAAAAAAGGCTTGTAACTTTTTCGTAACATCTTTTTTCGACCCACATGTATGCAAACCAATATAGTCCGCGCCCAACAAAGAAATGTGACATGAGATATCGCTGGCAATAATCGGTACTCCAGCATTTTGGGCTTCCTGAATCACAAGTGAACCACCTTCAATAAATGATGAATGAAGTAACAAGTCGTAGCTTGCAAAAACAGCTCTAAGCCTCTCTCTTTCCATGGCGCCCAGAAATTTAATATCGCGTACTTCCTCTAAATCATTTTTAATTTTTCGAAAATAACTCTGGTCCAGGATATCTCCGATATGTTCAAGAGAAAATTCGTGCTTATCATCAATACTCTTGTGAAAATCAAGGAATCCAGAAATGGCAACTTCAATACCTTTTTCTTGTCTTATATTCCCTAATATTAAAATTCTATAGCTTTTTTTAACTTCAAAAAAAATCTTTCTTCTCACAAAGCTTTCCACCGATTGTAGAATAACAAAAATCCGCTCTCGTGGAATCGAAATAATCTTTAATAAATCAAATACCGCATTTTTATGGAGAACAATAATAGCCGAGGCCGAACGTATTGACTCAAGGCAATTGTCTCTAATGCATCTGTTTTGTGATTTAATGTCTCTATACAAGTCAGTACCAGTGAGAATCAGAACAATAGGGACTCGATTAGCCGTCATTTTTTTAACTATCTGACGACCTTTTTCAGCATGGAGTACAAATGCACAATCAATCTTTTCGACACCTAACTTTTTCTGTGAGGTGCTACAGATTTCTGTACTGTATCCTAACTTTTGCAAATGAAGCGCGTACCTATTTGCAGTTACATGATTTCCTGTAATCTTCCCTTCTTTTAAAGGTGAAAATATCTTAATCACGCTCCTTAGCTATTTACAAAAATATTAATATCTGACTTCTCCACAACATCTCCAATTATTGATGCATCATAACCCTGTTCAATAAAGAGATCCAACACAGACTTTGACTGATGATTTTTTACTGCGACAAGAAGTCCTCCACTTGTTTGGGGATCCGTGAGTAAAACTTTATCAATATCTGAGATTGTCGAGTCAAACTTTATATCGTTCTTGATTGCTAATAAGTTTCTTTCAGATGCACCAGTTTTGAAGCCTTTGTTTATTAATGTTTTTACCCCATCGTGCACTAAGATATTTTTTGAGTAAATAATGGAAGATGTTCTTGAACCAATATTCATCTCATTTAAATGACCTAATAATCCAAATCCCGTTACATCCGTCATTGCTGTTACTGAATCTAGGGTTCCCAACTCTATACCAATTTTATTTAACTGAGTCGTGCTTTTGACGAACGAATCATACCACTTCTTTCCGAGCGACCCATCTTTTATTGCCGCTGAATAAACTCCCACTCCCAGTTTTTTCCCGAGAATAAGCTTGTCTCCCACACAAGCAGTAGAATTTTTTCGCAAATATTTGATATTTACTAAGCCAGTAACAACCAGACCATAGATCGGCTCTAAACTGTCTATTGTATGACCGCCTGCGACTACTATACCTGCCTTTTCGCACATATCACTTCCTCCCCTCAGAATCTTTGAAATCGTTTGAGGTGATAAAACATTTATTGGCATTCCCACAACTGCTAGTGCGAATAACGGCTTCCCTCCCATAGCATAAATGTCAGATATAGCGTTCGTAGCAGAAATGGCGCCAAAATGAGTGGGATTATCAACAATAGGCATAAAAAAATCAGTGGTGGAAACTATGGCTTTGGACTCGTCAATCTTATACACAGCAGCATCGTCGGATGTCCCACGGCCTACCAATAATTCTGCAGGAGTTGAGATGCTTCCTGATTTTCCTAGAATATCTGATAAAATTTCGGGAGAGACTTTGCATCCGCAACCTCCGCCATGAGCAAGAGATGTTAATTTAGGTTCAATCATAATTTGTGCCAAAATGATGAGTATAGCAAACAAAAACTTTAGAGATTTCAACTCAGCTGAATTTATTAACTGTTTCCTAAAGACTAGACGGGAGACAATTCAAATGCTCAAAACTTTTCAAAATGTCCTAGGTTCGGAATTAAGAGTCCCAAACTTACCTGAACTCAATTTACCAATCTGGGAATTTTGCCACGTAGGTTGGTTTTATGAACGGTGGATTAGCCGAAATGAACGTCGCGTATTTGATCGAGAGTGTGATTCTGCTGTCGACTGGAACGCTTTTTGCGCTGAAAATACTTACTTTGAAAGGGCAGATACACTTTTTGACTCGAGCCAAATACACCACGACGCTAGGTGGAATTGCACCCTTCCCACATATCAACAAACACTTAATTATCTAGAAAGTACATCCGAAGACATTGTGAGGGAATTTGAAACAAAGCCTCCTCAAACGAAGCAAGACTTTTATTTTTTTAAGCTAAGTCTTGCTCACGAAATGATGCATTTGGAAGCTTTTAAAATGACTGCCCAACGATTAAAATTCGAAATTCCAGGCTTGAAACAAAAGTTTTTTAATTATGATAGTAAATCTGAAAAAAATTTCTTACCTTTCAGTGAACAAATAATCTCTCCTTTCTACGAAGGTTATGAATTTCATTTTGATAATGAAATTCACAATCAAGCTGTTACCATCAAGCCATTTAAAATCCAGGCATCCTGCGTTACATTAGGTGACTTTTTAGAATTTTTACTTTCCGATGACTTTTTAGATCCCAGATTTTGGTCAATTAAAGGTCAAAAATGGCTAGCTGTAAACTTTCATAAGAATTCGTTTTACAAAGATCTTAAAAAGAAATTTTTAGCATTTAAAAATATTAAACAGGATTTCGTTGAAATTAGTTGGTTTGCTAATAAAGAAAAAATGGCATTAAATCTGCCAGCTTTACATATTTCCTATTTTGAGGCTGAGGCATATGCTAAATGGTTTGGAATGCGCCTTCCTACTGAATTTGAATGGCTTGTCGCATCACATAGCAAAAGTTTCTACTGGGGAAGTGTTTGGGAATGGACTGCGGACTCATTTTACGCTTTTCCTAACTTTGTCCCACATCCTTACAAGGATTATTCTAAACCGTGGTTTGACGGAAACCATATGATCTTAAAAGGAGCGAGCTTCGCTTCTTGCGAAGACTTTCGTAACATACACTTTAGAAATTTTTATACACCTAATAGAAATGATATTTTTTCCGGATTTAGGATAGCTTGTTCCCTCTAGCAACAAAAATTGCGTATCTCTTGCTCGGATGCGGAAAATCGACGATATCACTGTAGCCTGAATCTAATAGTAAATCTTTAAACGTTTCTACGGAATATTTGTGTGAATTCTCAGTGTGGATTGATTCTCCCTGGTTAAATAATCGCGCCCCAAAAGGCGATTTTACTTCGTGAGTATTTTTGGCTACCAGATGCATTTCAATCCTGGATTCCAAAGAATTAAAGATTGCTCTATGTTCCCAATTACTAACTTCAAAATCAGTATCTAATAATTCATTAGCATTTAATAATGCATTCTTGTTGAATGCCGCTGTGATTCCCAGGCAGTCGTCATAAGCGTTAATCATTTCATGTTCTGGCTTTATTAGATCAACTCCTAGAATGATAAAATCATGTTCAATACTCAAAAGAAATTTTTTTGCTTCTTCTGGAGAATAATTCCCTATAGTTGATCCTGGGAAAAATATTACTGTTGAGCACGTGCTAATGTCAGCGCCAACGATCTCGGTTATCTCAGACATCAGAAGTCCAACTGTAAAATCCTTCTCCAATGCAAAAATCTTTTGATTTTCAAAAGATTTCGTTAGGGTTGCTACTGATTGTCTAAAAAATGCAGAAGGTAAATCAACTGCTAAAAAAATTTCTGGACGTAATGTTGGTATTACCTTTTCTGCCTTTGAACAGTTCCCTGCACCTAAATCTATCAAGCAAATACGAGGCGGTAGAATTCTCTTAATATCTAACAAGTTACTTTCAAAAATCGATAATTCATCATTTGTTGGTGTATATTCCTTTAGCTTCGTGATAGCTTCAAACAGTGTGCCTCCAAGGCTATTGTAAAAAAACCGCGGAGGAAGAAATGCCTGTGAGCTTTCCATCAATTCTTTTAAAACTTTTTTATCTTCGTCCTTCATTTAATAGATCCTTTTCCGGAGGGAATAACTGATTCCGTCAACTATAATTATTAGTAAAAGCATTGCAATGATTACTGTGCAGGCTTTATCCATCAAAAAAAGTCCAAGATTAAAGCTCAATAATTGACCAAGACCGCCAGCACCAACCAACCCCAAAACTGACGCCACTCTGATATTATTTTCCCACCGATAAAGGACATAGCTTAGAAACTGAACGGCTAATTGCGGAATTTTGCTGTAAAAGAAAATGTTAAAACTACTCACTCCATTAATCTTAAGTACTTGTGGTGGCTCCGAAGGAACATTTTCCAGCGCATCAGAAAACAGTCGGCCTAAAACTCCGGTCGTGTGGAAAATAATCGCTAGACAACCGGAAAATGGACCTAAGCCAGCACTTATTATCAATAATGCCGCCCAAACCAACTCTGGAATTGATCGAAGAATGTTTAAACCGAGTCTAGCAGAACGATTAAGAATTTTACCAAAAAATGTATCATCGAATTCGGTACTCATGTACGCCAAAAATAAACCAAAAATCGCCGCTAGTACAGTGCCCAGGACTGAGATTGCCAAAGTTTCCCAAAGGGCAATAATAACCAATTTTAGAAATTGAATCTCTTTATGAGGAGGAAAAAATTCAGCAAAAAAACTAATCATACTTTTCAAGTTGTCCTGTTCAAAAAGCATAGATAACTGAAGATCTACCAGTAAAAAACTAAAAACAAGTAGAAAAAGAATCAGTGCAAATATTAAGATCTTATTCACGATACCGTCTTTCTTATAAATTTACTTAAGCAATCAGACATCCAAACTAAAGAAATGAATGCACATAAAATAGTCAAGACCTCATCACCAGCAAACATCTTTAATGCACTTTCTAATTGAAAACCGAGCCCTCCAGCCCCAACAAAACCCATTATTACAGTTGATCTAATCGCACACTCCCATCGATACACCGTGTAGGATACAAGTTCTAATAAATTCTGAGGAATAAGAAAAAACAAAAGTACTTGCAACCTGCTGCAACCAATCTGTATACCGTATTTACCAGGAGGATTATCCCCACTTTCCAATATTTCTGCGTACACTTTTCCAAGCATTCCTCCATATGTAAGGGAAATAGCTAGTATTCCTGCCGTGGGGCCAAGACCGACAACTCTTACAAAAATTAATGCCCAAACAATTTCAGGGATACTCCGTAATAAGATAAGCAGAGCCCTAATAACGTATCGAAATGAAATTGGAATTATAGTATTGCTATTTTCACACGATGAAACTGACATTGCATTTGTGATCAATAAAGCAGATGGTACCCCTATTAAAAGAGCGAAAAATAAACCTACCGTAGCAATTGCAATTGTTTGAATAGTACTTTCCAATACATCCGATAAAAATGATCCAGACAAATTGGGAGGGAAAAAAGTTGATAAAAAATTAAATGTAACTTTTATATTTTTTTCTCCAAATAATACCCATGGATAGAATTCAACAGCTTTAACCAACGGAAAAAATAAAACTATCACGACTACGATGTAAGTGAAATTCCTTCGTACCACTGAGTCTCTAAATTCAGAAGCTATCAATTTCCCGCCTCTTGTAAGTACTTTCTAACAGAGAAGAAGTGACTTCCTCAACCGGAAGATCAAACGCTATCTTTCCCTCTTTAATACCCACTATTCTTGGGAAATACGCTAGCGCGAATTCTACGTGGTGCAGGGTGCACACAAAAGTAATCCTCTTCATTTTTGCATTTTCACATAGTGTACGCATTACAATTTCAGCTAGATTTGGATCTAATCCAGAAAGCGGTTCATCTATGGCCCAAAAAGAAGCATTGGATATTAAAGCTCTCGCCAATGAGACTCTTTGTCTTTCACCCCCAGATAACTGATCCACCCTACTCCCAATTTTGTCACTCAGTTGTACCTTGCGCAAAACTTCTGTTACGTCATTTACCGACAATGGTTGCACCATGGACTGAACCGAGTTAAAAAAATTCATGGTGGGTAAGCGGCCCACTAAGATGGCATGATAGACACTCTGACGTAGTGGAAACGGCGGTTCTTGCGGCACAAAACTTACAAATTTTCTGAGTTTGTGGCGTGCTCGCTTTGATACCGCCCATGGGTTTATTTTATTAAAAATCATCTGGCCGGACGATGGTTTCGTGGCAAAAATCAAAGCCTTTAATAGCGACGTTTTGCCGGCACCAGAAGAGCCAACTATTGCGACCTGTTCACCCTTAGAAACTCTAAAATCAATACTATTCAAAACTGTTTTGACTTTTTTGTTAGGGGTTATAACTCTTTGGCAATAACTTTTTAGTAATACGGAGCTCAAAAGAAAGTATTATTTTAAAAGTCCTGCATTCCTAGCAGCCTTCTCAATATCTTCATAATTTTCAGCATTTGTTGGGATGAACCTTGATGCTCTCTGCAGTTCCAAAATACGTTTGCCAACATCTGTCTCTTCCGTGAGCATCAAAAAAGCATTTGCAATTTTCTTTCGTGTAACTTCAGGAATCTCCTGATGCACAGTCCAGTTGTAATCGTAATAATACGGGGTGGTATAGAAAACTCTGGTACCTTCTGGAACCTTGCCCTCTTGGGATAACTTCTCCCAAACTTTTATATTTAATGCACCGGCTTGCACCTTCCCAGAACCCACTGACGCAACTGTTGCATCATGAGCACCGCTGTATGCGGTGCGCTTGAAATTTTCTTCCGGAATTATTCCTGCGTTCGCTAAAAAAGTTCTGGGCATCAAGTGTCCACTTGTTGAACTCTGTGAACCGAAAGAGAACGTCACACCTTTTAAATCCTCCAAACCTTTTATGGTTGAATCTGAGGTTATAAAAACAGATTGAAATTTTTCATCTTCCGCCCTTTGAATGATGGGTATAACTTTGTCATTTGATCTGATCTTCGCTTGCACAAAAGTAAAACCACCATACCAGGCCATATCAACCTTTCGATTTACAAGCGCCTCTACTGCCGCAGCGTAATCCGTGACAGGAATAAATTCGATATCCAAGCCAGTCTGTTTCTCTAAGTGCTCTATAAGCGGCTCAGCTTTCATAAGTAACTCTGTAGGGGCCTCGTCGGGGATCGCCGTAATTCTAAAAGTAGCATCGGATCTTTCACCGGTGCCGCAGGATACTATTAAAACACTGAATAATAACGAGATGAAAAATTTAACCGGACTCATAATTACCAACCCAAAAAAATATTTATTGTAACAGACGTTAAGCTTTATGTACTAATGACGATGATATTTGAGCCCTAAAATTCAATCTCTTAAGAGATCAACAAACTCATCCTTATCTAGCCACTCAGAAAAAATAAAAGGATCCTTACCAGGGCGTAGTAATATATTCAGCGGAACGCCAATTCTTCCGTATTTTTTTATTTCATTTTCAATTTCCTTATTTTGCTTTGTCCAATCAGCTCGGATAAGCTTGATTTTTTTTTCAAACAATAAATTAATAACCTGGTTATCCTCCAGAACCCTCACTTTATTGACTTGACAGGTTATGCACCATGTCGCTGTAAAATCCAATAAAACCGTATCCCCTTTTTGGAGAAACTTCTCAGGCAAACCGACCTTCCAGTTGACCCATTCGATATTTTGCAGCTTAGCATCGATTGTTTCATTACGTAACTTTCTTTCGAAATGAGATCCAAAAACATGGTAAGTGCTGATCGCTATCGTAACTAACAGTATCAACCCGATAATACTAGTCCGTTGAAACACTCTAACTCCCATTTTTCCAGTTTTTGGAAAATTCTTCTTGTGCCAGAAAAATAGGGTAATAAGGGACAGAATTAAAAATATTTGGAATATAGATCCAGTACCCTCTAGCTCAACATAAACGAGAAGAAGCCAGCCAACGGATATCAGCATCGGGAAGCCTAAGAACTCACGTAGCAAGATCATCCAGTTCCCCGGTTTTGGCAACAAATTAATTAACCGTGGATTGATAGTTAAAAAAGCATATGGAAATGCAATACCTAAACCCAAACTTAAAAATACAAAGATCAATTCAGCATTGGATGCACTAACGGCATATCCTAAAGCACTTCCCATAAAAGGAGCAGTACATGGGGTAGCTACGAGCACCGTCAATGCTCCGCTGACAAAACTTCCTATAAATCCAGAAAAACGATCATACGAGGAAAGTGAAGTTAGGCTCGTGCCGAACTCAAAAAATCCAAATAAGTTTAATGCTAATAAAAAAAATAGAAAGATTAGACATAGAACAAATGACGAATTCTGGAGCTGAAATCCCCATCCAACGCTAGTGCCTGAATTTCTTAAAATGATAAAGAGAACAGAAAAAATTAACATAAATGTCAAAATACCGAAAGAAAACCCAATGATGTTAATTTTTCCAGAAAGAGTATCGCTACTTGTTTTAATTAGGCTTAAAATCTTTATGCCAATTACGGGAAAAACACATGGCATCAAATTTAAAATTAAACCTCCAAAAAAAGCAAACATAAGACTTACTAAAAAGCCTGTGTCAGGTTCAGGAAAATAATCATTATTGGTACCACTATTAGCTTTTTTTTCTACCAGAAAGCCTGTATCAAAAACCTCTAAATTTTTTTTATCAAGATTCCGGTAGGCTATATTTATATACTTTGCGGACCCATCGGAAAATTTCAGCAAACCCTCTAATGAATCTATGCCAATTTTCGTTACTTCTGGCACCTCTGTATTTAATCTGGATTCTAACCACCAACCTACCGTGTTAGTCCTAATATCCCTAAAACTGCGAAACGATTGCATCGCTGCTGGGATAATTAATCCTTTTTTCAGTGGAAAGAACTCAGGGTCATTTATTAATTCTTCAGAACTATAGATATAAACTTTTTCATAATTTTCATCATGTGACCAAAACAATTTACTGGAAAAAAAAGAATCTTCTTTCGGATTATTTTTTTTTACACTCTCTATCAACGGAGAATCAGCAGACTGTTGAACTTCAGCATCTTCCTCAACCGGCAGTCTAATGGACAGAATCTTGTTCCCAGGTATGCATACATCTTCGCAAACTAGCCAGGCGACATTGACATCAATTTTTACCGAATCTGTTACTATGTCCCCAGGGACAACTATATCCTGCAACAAAACTAAATTATTTCCATACCCATAATTTGCCAGCGGGCCAATAACAAATTTTGTTGGTGTTGGCCATTGGATGGGCCCAACCTTCCAAAGATCATTTGCAACTGAGAAATTGTAAGCAATTTTTGTCGGAAGACCAGTATCGCCAGGGTTTTGCCAATAAGTATGCCACCCAGGATCATGCTCAATTTGAACACCGATGGTAAATTTTGTTCCAGGCTTGATTGCCGATCTATCTGAAACCAAACCAATCTGTATGTTTCCTTCTCGTGTTAACCCTTCAATAGTTTTAGTAGTATTAAATAATGACGATAAGTTTTGCGCAAAAAGAAACTGAGTTTGAAAACAAATTAAGCTGGTTGTCAGAATAAAAGCAACCCTAAATAACTTTAATTTGGCGAAACCTGTTATTGTCATAAATCTAAAAAACGATATTTTAAAAATTTGAAAAATACTTGCTCTCATGTTGCCCCGAGTATCATGGAGTTCTTCATACGCTTAATTTTTCCACTAAAATTTTAGATTTCTCCCGTGCTCAAAAGTACCTTTCTCGGAAAACGATGGATTAAACCCTTAGATATCGCTGTCATAAGTCCATTAATTGAAAGTTAGTTGGCAAGGCAAACTTTGGGCACGCATACGTATACTTCAATAAATCATCGCTAGTTTTCGTTGAGATTGACAGGCCCATTAAAAACCCTACCACCGGGAAGATAAGAATTTTATTTCATCCACCAATCGGGCCGAATTTGCAAGTTTTAGATAAATAAGTGCTCTATTCATCAAAGTTACATATCTCCAATCCACGTTGAGGATAGTATGTCCTGGCATTACTTTCCAGAGTAACCGTTGATTTTCGAGACACATAGTCGCCATGAAAACCCGTACACCGCCAATTGTTCGCATCCTCCATTTGACACCCGTTGTACTCCCTCCATACCGCCTTCCCACCTTTATCAAAGCCAATCGCGACAACTCTACGAGAGCCTACATCTGGTATCAGAGTATACTCATAAGAATCTATGCATCGATCACAATTAGAACCCTGCTCACAGATGCCAAAATGAACTTTTAGATCGGTGGCATGTGCCGAAAAATGCACGATCGTTAATAAAGTACAAAACAAAAAAATAGTTTCTTTTGAATAATTCATTACTTATTATTGTCGATTCAGCAAAATAAACCATCGGGAAAAACGCTATTGCCAATATTTTCACTAAATCATGTAAATGTTAACAAAGTTAGAGCAAGTGCTTTTAAATACGTAATTGAGTATCTTATCCAATCCCAGTTTCAAAATGCTCATAAGCTTCAATGATAAATACAAATCCTAGGCAAATGCAAGACAAGTTTCCGGTCTCTTTCATAAATATATAGATTATAGATCTAATAATATTATTTAACGGTTCTCTCAGAAAAACCAGGGTCTGGGAATTGTAGGCCGAGATGCAGACTGTCAGTAATTAAGGATTTTTGGAAGATAGATCAACATCAGTGGATTCTTTGGATTATCCTTACCAATATTCACCTAGCAATATTTTAAACTGACACATTCAAGCAGAGTTAGACGCTCGATGATTTGGGAGGATAAAAACCTTTGATGAAGTTAGTTGAGAATTAATTAATTTACATCAATTCATTAGGGATATTTTCAAACAATTATTTTATCGACGACTTTTTACGATGGCACGCTCATTGACAGTTGTTTAAAACGCGTTGCGACGAAGAGTGAAGGGCTTTTTACTCGACAAGCAACCAGTTGTTCCCACAAACGGTATGAATCATAAAAAAAAGGATAGGAAAAACGTCCAATACAAACTTCTTCTCCGTTGTCTTGAGAAAAGCCTTATACTGCTCATGTCAGTATAGCAATAGAAATTTTCTGAATCCTACGGACGGCGAGAGGTCCACTGTAATTACTAGGATGCTGTCGTGCCGTCGAAAGGATATTCTTTCAATAAAAAGGCAAAATTCAATGAAGATATCGAATTTTGATAAATTTAATGAATAGAAAAAATCTTAGGGTTTTGTTTTTTCAGTCTTTGAATGAAATTTTGAATCAAAAGATTACCTAGGGATTAATGGTTGTTTGAAAAAGAAAAACTCGCTAAAAAATATTATGAAAATTAATAAAAATATTCTTGAATTGCTTCGGAAAATACGTGATTCTTTAAAAGATTCTTCGGACACTGATGCAAGAAAGTTGTTTCCCAATCCCTCAGTAATTTACACTAGGGATTAAAAATCAACATACTTTTGAAGAAATGTGTTTTCGATTTAAAGTATAAGGATGAAACTAAATTGCTGGAAAAAAAACTTTTGCTGAAGTTCGGCTGGAACATTTTCCGCACTGAAACAAAAAACCCAGGGGAATAATGAGCGTAAAAGCTTGTTATATAAAACTAGACAAACGCAATTTTATATTATTTATGAATCTAAGCTGTATTGCTCACTAAAATCAAATACCGACGGTTAGATGAATATTGGATGGAAAAATTAACTGAGGACCTTAAAAACACTTTGGGATTTGATCAAGATATAGGGAAATTGAGTATATGTACGGATTTATCGAAGCATTTTTCAGTCAGATTAATAACATTGCACTCTATGAAACGGTAAAACTTAGCTTGCAAGTTAGCCTATGCTCTGTTTTTTTTGCTAGTGCGATAGGTTTTCCGTTGGCTGCGTTCATTGCGACTACTAGCTTCTATGGGAAGAGATTGACAATTATATTGTTGAACACTCTAATGGGCCTCCCTCCAGTTGTTGTTGGTTTGCTGATTTATCTTTTACTTTCTAGAGCTGGACCACTCGGTTCTTTCGGAATTTTATTCACGCCCTCGGCTATGATAATTGCTCAAACAATATTGATTACGCCTATTGTGACCGGACTGAGTAGGCAGATAATTGAGAATGTATGGATCGATTATTCAGAACAGCTCACGTCACTTGGTGTCCCCAAAAAAACAATAATAGGCGCGCTATTACTCGACGTAAAATTTTCGTTGGTAACAATTGTTTTGGCCGCAACAGGCAGGGCATTATCTGAAGTCGGAGCAGTTATGATAGTAGGAGGAAACATTGATGGGGTTACGCGTGTGATGACAACAGCAATAGCGCTAGAGACATCTAAAGGAGACCTTTCCTTTGCTATCATGTTGGGAATTATCCTAATCTCGATTATTTTTACCTTGAATGGCGTAATATTCTTCATAAAAGAATATTTAGAAACCAAATAATGAAATCAATGCTGCCGTTGAACATTAAACAAGTTTGTTTTGAACGTGCAGGAGAAATGCTTCTTAAAAATATTACTTTAACCATTAAAAAAGGAGTGCCGAGAATCCTATTAGGGGCAAATGGATCTGGAAAAACACTACTTATGCGGGTTGCACACGGACTCATTGGACCCACTCATGGGGAGGTCTCGTGGGCCGATAAAACTAAGCTTCAATACTCGGTCAGGCAAACAATGGTCTTTCAAAAGCCCATCATGCTCAAAAGAACGGTGAGAGAGAATTTACTATTTACATTAAGCACTATAGAAAAAAATATTGTAAGTAAGGAACAGCTTGTTGAAAAAGCTTTAAGCGAAATAAATCTTTCTAAAAAAGCGAATGTTTATGCGCCAAAACTCTCCCAAGGCGAACAACAAAAACTAGCGATCATCAGAGCATGTTTGCTAAAACCAGAGGTATTATTCTTAGATGAACCCACTTCGAATATTGATCCATACTACACCAGAGAAATAGAGGACCTCATCCAACATATATCAGCGAACGGAACGCAGATTATTATGTCCACTCACAATATTGATCAGGCTAAACGATTAAACGGGGAAATTCTTTTTATGGCCAAAGGACAGTTAATAGTTCAGCAACCTGCGGATCTTTTTTTTACGAATGTAAATGATTCCCAAATTAGTGAATTTCTAACCTATTCACTATAAATTTACTTATCACAAAAACGTGTATAAACGACTTTCAAATCCGTATCAGTTTCAATTGATCTCCATTCCTCAGTTTTGTAGTAATTTTTTATAGGGATGCCTCCTAAAAAAAAGCCACTATAAGAGTATAGTGACTTAATTCTAATTTCTTCGGAAAGGCAGTCCATCTCTAATTTCAACTGGCGGGATTTTACTTTATCTTCTGTTTGCTTGAGATTTATGAGAACCCAGACACTCTTTACCTCCTCATCAATCAAAAGCACACTTCCTGGATCAACATAATATGCTCCTTTCTCCGATTTGCTGACCTGTACCCACTCACAAAACCCTGTCTTTAAAAAAAAAAGGTAAACGAGTAAAAACATGACTTTTCTAATATAATTCATATTCCAAATAACATCCTGCTGTTTCAACAATTGAATGCTCACATGACAAAACCATTTACCGAAAAAGAGTTAAGACTCTGCGGCAACCTTTCACTGGAAATATTAACAAACATAAGTTGCCTGTGTACACCCTTGATTTACAAAAATAAAATTCAAACGCAATATTTTGATGATAGCGATTATACTTTTTTAACAAACGGTATTGCCTTAAGAAGTCGTATCGAGAACGAAAAAGGCTTGCTTGAGCTAAAAATTGACAAAGGGCATGGGACCAGTCTTGAATGGAACACTGTTGTCCATGATAAAAATATCCTACCATTTACTACAGAGAATTATCCTGATTTTCCAACCGAGAAAGAATTAAAAGAAAAAAGCTTTATACCGCAGATGTTACGATTCACCCACATAATGTCTAGAAGCAAAAGGATCTTTAAAACAGATATTTTTAGAACAAAGTGGTTAGTTTTGTACAAGGATTCAACTTTTGAGATTTGTTATGATGAAGGAGAAATCATTTGTAATGATAGGAAAGCAACTATTAATGAACTCGAAATAGAATCTGTTCACGATAACAAAGAATACCTACTTGAGTTCTTTGAGATTATTTGGAAGCAACTGCCCAGAACTTTTTTTCAAGGGAAATCTAAAGCCTTGCGAGGACTTGAGCTGACAGAAAACTGGTATTTGATCTCTCCTTGTTTTAAAAAGAAAAAAGGTAGCGATGCTCTTCCATTTCGAAGAATCAAGACGGTATTTTTGGATAATGTTACAAATTTTGTATACACATCATCCCTTTACTGTGAAAGCGCGGGGAAATCAGGCAGCAATTCCTTAAGAAATTCACTTTCTAAAATAAAAAGAATTTTTTTTTTACTTTGTACATCTAGTGTTATGCTCGAAAGAAAACAAATGCGAACGTTTGTAAAACATATGAAAACGATGGAGGCGAAGATAACTTTGTCGCCACGAGAAAAAAAATTAACGCAAAAAACTATTCTTTTGCCCCCTGATGCCACTAGCATTTATGAATCACAGGCGAACATGATAATGTCCCTATATAAAGTGATAAAAACTTTAAATAAGTTTTTAAACCTTCATTAATAATTCCTTATTCCGACTTATCCTCATGACCATCATCTCCTATTTGCGTAGCTAATGTCGAAGGAGATCGCTGCTTTTGCACAGATAGACCAATTCTCTCCATTCCCTCAAGCTGACTGACTAAATTACCTTTGCCATGAGATAACTGACTGTATGCTATGCAGTGTGCATCTTTTGCCTTATCTATATGTTTCCCGACGTCCTCCATGTTTCCAACAAAACCCATACATTTTTTATAAATTTTTCTCGCTCTGTTAATCAATTCCATCGTCCGATCATTTTGTTCCTCAAAACTCCAAACCTGTCGAATAATATTTAAACTAGCGAGAAAAGTGGAGGGGCCGGTTATTAAGACATTACTGCTCATTGAGCGTTGTACAATTCCCTCGTCATCTCTAAAAACCTCTATAAACGCTGCCTCGTTTGGTAAAAATAGAAGCACCAATTCTGGAGTTTTTAACCCAGGAAGATCAAAATAGTCCCTTTCCGATAGTTCCTTAACTCTGGCATTAATAGTATGCGTAAGTTCTTTCAAAGCAAAGCCCTTTTCGGATTTCGAATCACTATTTACAAACTTTAAATAAGCATTTAAAGAAACTTTAGAATCAACAACAATATGCCTTCCTTTCGGAAGATAAATAATTACGTCTGGCCTCCGTGTACCCTCGTCAGTTCGAAAAACAACTTCTCTCTTAAAATCCTTACCCGGTCGTAAACCGCTACCCTCTAGGATTTTTTCCAAAATGAGCTCGCCCCAGTTTCCCTTGATTTTTGCCTCATGACTCAACGCTTTCGTTAGCTTTTTTGCCTCCTCATTCATACTGTAATTAAGCTCTTTTAAACCTTCAATTTCCTTACTAAGAATTAATTTGTCATCACTAGCTTTCTTGTGCATTACGTTTATCGAGGTTTCAAATTCCACAAGTCTTTCTTTGAATGGCTTTAAAAGACTCTCAATCTGAGAATTATTAGTTTCTTTGAAAAGACGAGTTTTTTCTTCAAATAGTTGAGATGCAAGATTTTTAAAGTTGACTTCTAATCGTGCCGTTGCTTCTTGAAAAAAATCAGACTTTTCCTGGAGGGAACTTACCCTGGTTTTAAAAACAATTAGCTCTCTTTCCAGAATTTGATTTTCGGTTTTTGATTCCTGTAATTTTTTTTCTAACAATGCATTTTTCAATTCCGACTCATTTAGCTTCTCGAGTTTAGCCTTAGTTCTTTCCAATTCGAAATTCAAATCGATCGTTTCTCGATCCTTTTGTTGGAACCTACTGTATAATTTGTATCCAGCTATAATAAATCCAGCAGTCAAAAGTATGAATGTTACGCTATATAATAAACTGAGTGACAAAATATCAGTTGCCATAAAATAAAACCAAAGAATAAATTTTCATTTTGATAGAGTTATAATTGTAAAATACGCACACGATGTAGGATAACCCTTTTAACCGAAATACTCTACGGGGTAAATTTAAAAATATTAAGTATAAATTAACAGAAAAGATCATGGCAAAGATTAAGAAAAAAAAGAATTCGTTTTCTACAAGAGCTGTTCGCAATGGAACAAAGCGTTCTTTTTTTGGTGAGCACTCTGAGGCAATATACCAAACTTCTAGCTTTGTTTTCGATACTGCTGAAGAGGCTGCTCAGAAATTTTCTGGAGATCAGGAAGGATTGATCTATTCTAGATTTACAAACCCAAACACTGAAATGTTTGAAGAAAGATTAGCTTCCCTGGAGGGCGCAGAAGCCGGTTGCGCTACTTCGACTGGTATGGGGGCCATCATGCTTACTTGCATGACTTTCTTGAAATCCGGAGATCGAATTTTAGCCACACCGAGTCTATTTGGGGCGACCATTCAATTATTTGAGACTATGCTCAAAAAATTTAACATTGGAGTTGATTATGCTCGTTTAACAGATATTGCTGATTGGGAAAGGAAATTAAAAAAAAATACAAAACTGATATTTCTCGAATCACCATCAAATCCGTTAAATGAGATAGCTGACCTTAAGAAAATATCAGCGATTGCATCGAATGCCGGTATCATTTCCATCGTAGATAATTGTCTTTGCACTCCAGCTCTACAAAACCCTTTGAAATTTGGTATTGATTTATCTCTACATTCAGCAACAAAGTTTATCGACGGGCAAGGAAGGTCGCTAGGTGGAGTCATAGCCGGAAACAAAAAATTAATTGATGAACTAAAGAAAACAATGCGATTTTGCGGTTTCAGCCTTAGTCCATTTAACTGCTGGCTACTATTCAAGTCATTGGAAACGCTCAGCATAAGAATGAACCAACACTCGCAATCATCAGAAAAAATAGCAGAGTGGCTATCTGTTGATAAACGAGTCAGTTCCGTATACTATCCAGGCCTCAAATGTCACCCACAATACGAACTAGCTATGTCACAACAGAAATCTGGAGGTGCATTGATTTCTTTCGAGTTAAACCATCCTAAAAGCAATTCTGCGCTCACCAGGGCATGGAGAATTATCGATAACATGACATTATTCTCGAGAACGGGTAATTTAGGTGATACAAGGTCTACGGTAACACACCCGGCAACAACGACGCATGCAAAAGTCGACGTAAAAACAAAAAAATTAGCCGGCATAACTAACGGGCTAATCAG
>MDTG01112119.1_pt1 | contig 20845 bp, 22 predicted proteins | sample 811421 | NCBI WGS metagenome assembly MDTG01 (sample SAMN05326645, study PRJNA326480) | marine metagenome | isolation source: seawater | place: Pacific Ocean: South East | collected 2011
AAGCAATAATTTTAGGTGCAGGAATATCAGGTGTAGCATTAGCACATTTTCTTCAAAAAAATAGAAAAATAAAAGAAATAATACTCATAGAAAAAAATTCAGAACCAGGAGGATTATTAAGATCTTTTACATGCAAAAAAATTGCTTATGATGTTGGACCACACATTATTTTTTCAAAACATAAAGAAATTTTAAAAAAAAATATAGATATGCTTAAAGAAAATGTAAGAACACTCAAAAGGTCAAATAAAATAATTTATAAAAATAAGTATATCAAATATCCTTTTGAAAACGAATTGTATAAACTCCCTAAAAAAGAATTAAATTACTGCCTCAATACCTTTTTAAATAACCCTTTTGAAAATTTTCAACATTCAAATATGATTCAATTTTTTTATAAAATATTTGGCGAAGGTATAACGAGGACATATTTAGAACCCTATAATAGAAAAATTTGGAAGTTTGATCCATCCTTTATGGATACACAAATGGTCGAAAGAATTCCCAAACCTCCAAAAAATGATATTATTAATAGTGCCAAAGGTATTAAATCTGAGGGCTACAAACATCAATTATATTTTCAATATCCAAAATCGAAAGGTATTCAGGCATTGTTTGATGCTTACTATTCATCTTTAAATATAAAAAACAAGACTTTTTTAAAACAAAAAATCAAAAATATAAAAAAAATAAAAAATAAATTTATCGTAAGTACAAATAAAAATTCATTTAAGGGTGACTTGCTTTTTTCAACAATTCCTTTAAATGAATTTTGTAATATTTTCAAAAATACTCCTAAAAATATTTTAGATAGATCGAAGGATTTAAAATATAATTCAATTATAATATCTCTAATAAATGTAAAAAGAAATGTCGGAGGAAATAATTTTGCATTTATGGTTCCTGATAAAAATATTATTTTCCATAGATTGTCTAAACTAGATTTTTTGGGAAAAAATTATTCAAAAAAAAATTCTACGTCTTTTTTAATTGAAATTACTTATAGAAACGGTGACGAAATAAGCAAATTGAGTAATAAACAAATTTTAACAAAGATTTTTGAAGGCTTAAAAAAATTGAACTTTTGTAATAAAAAGGAAGACATTAATTTTTCTGAAATTAGAAAATTCAAATATGCATACGTTATTTATGACCTAAACCACAGAAAAAATGTTGATGAAATACTTAGGTTTTACAAAAATAAAAATATAGTACACGCAGGGAGATGTGGTTCATGGGAATATTTAAATTCGGACCAGGTAATACATCAAGCTGAAAAGATTATTAGAAAATTCAATGCAAAAAAATAAAATTTCAGTGGTTACAGGAGTTGCTGGGACCATTGGCTCTAATTTAGCAAATGCGTTAATAAAATTAGGTCATATTGTTTATGGAATCGATGATTTTAGTCTAGGAAAGAGGAAAAATTTAGATTTATTGAAGAAAAATAAAAAATTTAAATTAATCAAATGCGATGTATCTAACTATAAACAATTAAAAAAAAATATATTTTTGAAAAAAAAAATTAATTATTTATGGCTGTTAGCAGCAAATTCAGATATTCAAGCTGGCATAAGGGATAGAAATGTTGATTTGGTAAAAACATTTATGACAACTAAGATCTCATTAGATTTTTTTAGTAAATATTTATTCAAAAATTCAAAAATTATCTTTTCTTCTAGCTCAGCAGTTTATGGAAACATAAAAAAAAAGATAAATGAAAATATCAAATTGTTTAACCCAATTTCAAATTACGGAGAAGCCAAATTGCTATCTGAAATATATTTGGACGACTTTTCAAAAAAAAAAAAAATTTGAATATTTAATTATTAGATTTCCAAATGTCGTTGGTCCCCCATTAACTCATGGAGTAATTTATGATTTTTGTAACAAAATTTTAAATCAAAAATATCTAAAAGTTTTAGGAAATGGTAGTCAAAAAAAACCTTACGTTTATGTAAATGAATTAATATCATGTATGATTTTTTTAAGTAATAGAAAAACTAGATTTAAAATTTACCTTTGTGGTCCAACTGATACAGGTGTGAAGGTAAGTAAAATAGCAAATGAAGTAGTTAGGATATTTAAATCAAAAAAAAAAATTATTTACGGAAAAACTAATTATGGTTGGAAGGGAGATGTTCCAAATTACAATTATAATGTATCTAGACTTAATAAAGAAGGTTTTAAATTTAAAAAAACTTCTCTTCAAGCTGTTCAGGAAGCTATTAGACAAAATAAACTAACACTTATTAATGAAAAAAATTGATACTGTAATAATTTCAGGAGGATTGGGTACTAGATTTAAAAAAATACAATCAATTCCTAAAATTTTAACAAAATTTAATAATCAATTAATACTTGATATAATTATTAAAAATCTAGACAGATTTGGTTTAAAAAAAATTCACTTTCTATGCGGAAAAAATACAAAAATAATTTCAAAATTTACTAAATCAGATAAACGATATTTTTTTTACGAAGAAGAAAAACTTTTAGGGACAGCTGGATGTTTATCTAATTTGAATAAAAAAAAATTGAGCAATGATATATTAATTATATTTGGAGATTTACTATTTGATATTGATTTTTCTAGGTTTTTTAAATTTCATAAAGAAAAAAAAAGTGATGTTACAGTTTTTTCACATCCAAGTGATCATCTTTATGACAGTGATATATTGGATGTAAACAGTAATGGAGTGATTAAAAAAATTTTTTTCAAACCTCATAAAAAAAAAATAATCTCAAACAATTTAACAATGGCAGGACTATTTATAATTAAAAAAAAAATTTTAAATGAAATTCCAAAAAATAAAAAAAATGATTTTAGTAGATATTTCTTAAGAAAATTAATTAGACAGAATAAAAAAATTATCTCTTATAATTCTAGAGAATATTGTAAAGATTTTGGAACTCCAAATAGATATAAAATAGTAAAAAAAGATTTTAAAAACAATATTTATACATATAAATCTATTAGAAACAAAATTCCTGCAGTTTTCTTAGATCGGGATGGAGTGATTAATAAAGATATGGGTCCAAATAAATATTCAGATCCATTTTCTTTTTTTAAAAATTCAATAAGATCACTGGTTAAACTGAGAAAAAGTAAATATTTAGTTTTTTTAATTACCAACCAACCAAGTGTAGCCAAAGGATTTATTAGTTATCAGCATTTATTAAATTCTTTTAAAGAATATGAATTTTTTTTATCAAAAAAGGGATTTTATTTTGATAAAATTTATTTTTGTCCACATCATCCCGATAAAGGCTTTAGAGGCGAAAACTTAAAATTTAAAATTAATTGTATTTGCAGAAAGCCAAAACCAGGATTAATTTATTTAGCAAAAAAGGAGTTTAATATAAACTTAAAAAAATCATACTTTATTGGTGATAGTGCAAATGATTATTTTGCTTCAATTAAGGCAAAAGTACAGCCAATAATTTTAAATAAAAATTTTAAAGATGATAAAAGGTGTATATATAAGCACAGTATTGAACAAGCTATAAATTATATTTTAGACAAATGATTATATCCAAAACCCCACTCAGGATAAGTTTCGTTGGAGGAGGTACTGACAATTTAGTTAATCAGAATTTTGATGGAAATGTAATTTCAACTACTATTGATAAATTTGTCTATGTTGGTCTTAATAAAAAGTTTGATAATTTTTTAAGATTTTCATATTCAATAACTGAAAATGCCAAAGAGATAAATCTTATTAAACATGAAATGTTAAGAGAAACTTTTAAATATTTTAAAATAACAAATGGTTTAGAAATAATTTCAGTTGCAGATATTCCGTCATCAGGAAGTGGATTAGGTTCATCTAGCTCTTTTTTGGTTGGTTTAATAAATATAATCAATTATTTTAAAAATTTAGGATTAAAAAAAAAGGAAATAGCTAAAATTGCCTGTGAGATTGAGATTAATATTTTAAAAAAACCGATTGGTATGCAAGATCAATATAATGCAGTTTATGGCGGACTAAAATGGTATAAATTTTATGATAAAAACAAAGTAAAAGTAAACAATTTAAACATTGATAAAAAAAGAATCTTAAAATTCAATCAAAGATTGTTTTTAGTATTTACAGGTCAAGTAAGAAAATCTGAGAAAATACTTGCTAAAGTTCAAAAAAAATCAAACTTCAATTCTTTACTAGAAATTTCTAAATTAACTAAAGAATTTAAGAAAGAGCTAATTAGTGGCGATCTTAATATGCTTGGAAAGCTGCTACACCAAAACTGGCTATTAAAAAAAAGTTTATCAAAAAATACTACTAATAGTAAAATTGATCAGCTTTATAATTATGGGATAAATGCCGGAGCAATTGGTGGAAAACTACTTGGGGCAGGTGGAGGAGGATTTTTATTATTTTTTGTAGATAACAAAAACCAAAAAAGATTTAAAAATAAATTCTTTAATAAAAAAATTATAGATTTTAACTTTTATGAAAAAGGAACAGAAATTATAAAAATTTAATATTAATATGAGTGTTTTAATAACAGGTGGGTGTGGTTATATCGGAAGTCAATTAAGTTATATTTTGTCTGATAATAATATTGATCATGTAATTGTTGATAACTTAACAACAGGTTTTAAAAATTTAAAAAATCCTAAGGCCAAATTATTTAAAATTGATATATCTGAAAAAAAAAAAATTTCTAAAATAATTAAAGAAAAAAATATTAAGTGTGTAATTCACTTGGCAGCTTCAATTTTAGTTCCAGAGTCTATGAATTATCCAGAAAAATATTATAAAAATAATGTAATAAATTTAGTTAAATTTTTAGATGCTTGTGTAGATTCAAAAATAAAATACTTCGTATTTTCCTCAACTTGCGCAGTTTATGGTGATATAAAAAAAAATAAAATTAGAGAAAATGATGTAAAATTACCAACTAGTATATACGGAAAAACAAAATTAGTAGGAGAAGATATAATCAAATATTATGCAAAAAAATACAATTTCAAATTTGTAATTTTAAGATATTTTAATGTTATTGGGTCGGACTCAAAACTTAGGACTGGCCCACTAAAAAACACGGGACATTTGTTTGGAAATATTATTAATTCTTTCTTGAAAAAAAAAATGACTTTTAATCTGTATGGTAGCAACTACAAAACACCAGACAAAACAGCAATTAGAGATTATATTGATGTTGAAGATCTCTCGAAAATTCATCTAAAGGCATATAATAAAATTAAACAATCTAACAAATCTTATGAATTTAATTGTGGTGTTGGTAATGGATACTCAGTTTTAGAAATTTTGAAAACTTTTGAGCAAATAATTAGTCAAAAATTTAATATTAAAAAAAATAAACCAAGGCCTGGAGATACAGAAAGATTAGTTTGTGATAATCAGTATATAAATAATATTTTAAATCTTAAGTTAAAAAATAATCTTTTTAAAAGCATTTCTAATGCGATTAATTGGAAAAAAAAAGTAGACGAAAAGTGATTTTTGTTGAAAAAAAGGGAAGATTTGGAAATTTTTTATTTCAATTTTTTTTAGCGAAATTAATTCAAAAAAAAACACAAAAAAAAATAGTTATATTTTCAGATAATGAAAATATATATGATTTTAACTCCAAAAATAATATAGATTCCATCGTAGACGGATATTTCTCATTACCAAAATTATCTAAATTTTTGAATTTATGGAAAAGAAAATGTTTTTACATTCAAGATGAAAACTATAAAGAATTAATAAATAATGAGAAATTCCTTAAGAAAAATTTTATTTACTTAGATGGTTTTTTTCAAGAAATATCGTTGATTTTAGAAAATTCAAAATTGCTAAATAATTTAATTAATAAAAATAATATGATGAACAAAAATAATTTTACTCAAAGTGATTTAACTATTCATATAAGGCATCTTTATCATAATCTAGGGAGTTTAGACACAAACCCAGAACATCAAGAACAGCCAACAATAGATACTTATAATGATGTAATTAAAAAAGTAAATCCCAGAAAAATTAAAGTTATTTGTCCTACTGAAAAAAACTTTTATTATAAAAAATTAAAAGAGATATATGGTGACCAGATTTATTTAGAAACCAAAGATGATATTTTTGATTTTTTTAATCTAATGAATTCAAAAAATTTAGTTTTATCAAATAGCACATATTCTTTGTGGGCTTCATTACTTTCTAAAGAGAGCAACGTTTATGTGCCCAACATAGGAGTGGTTAAATCCATTTTAAAAAAAAAGAAATTGAATTTAGATAGTAATTTTATATATCTTTAAAATGGAAGTAAAATACCTAAATTATGATAAAAAAAAATTTGATTTTTCAAGTTTCTTTAAAAATAATCTAAATATTAAAAATATAAGTCATTATCTTGCAAAATTTTCAAAAGATACAATAAAAAAAAAAATTAAGGATGTAAAAGAAGATGATAAATTTATAAGAACTTATAAAGAATTTATTAAAACCGAAATCCAAAAATTATTTAAATATGAAATTGTTTACCAAAAATTACCTAATATTCGCGTGTTGTATCCAAATGATATTGAAGCCGTTGTGCCGTATCATTGTGATAAATGGTATAACCATTCAATTGATGAAATAAACTTTTGGCTACCTCTCCACCAAGTTTATAGCTCGGAGAGTATGCAAATAGTTTGTTTAAATAAATCATTAGAGTTAGAAAAAAAAATTTTAAAAAAAAAATTTAGCTACAACAAAATTAATAAACTTATCTCTAAATATGCAAAACCAGTAAAGTGTGATTATGGTAAAATATTAAAGTTTTCACCACTACATTTACATGGAAATGTAATTAATAAAACTAAATTTCCAAGAATAAGCATTGATTTTAGAGTAAAAAAATTAAATTCAAAATTTCAAAGTAAAACACTTGGAGGGTATTTTGATGTTATCAGAAAATAAAGTTTGTTCATACGTCAATAATAATACGGATTTTACAAAAAATATTCCTCAACACTTGCAAAGATTGATGATCGAAAAATTTTGTAAACAAGAAAAATTAAAGATTTCTACAGAACTTTTAGAATACAATAATATGAGTCATTTACCTATATTATTTTATGCTTTAGAAAATAAAAAATTTAAAAAAATAATAATATTTTCTATTCAATCTATAAATATAAACAAAAACTTTATTAAAAAATTTATAATTAAAACGAAAAAATTTAATAAAAAAATTTATTTTGCAAACGAAAATATAAAATTAAATTCTCTTAAAACCGAAAAAATACTTAAAAATTTGTTGTAATGAATATTTTATATTGTGGCTTAAAATATGATTATGGAAAAAAGGAAATGGGATATTCGTTTGAGCATTTAAATTTTTACAATTCTTTAAAAAATATGTCTGCTGTGAAAAAACTTGATTATATATGTGTAGATGAAATTTTAATTAATAATGGAAAAGAATTTTTGAATGAAGAAATAATTAAAATGGCAAAAAAAAATAATTATGATTTTGTTTTTTTTTTTATGTTCAAAGATGAAATATATAAAGATACTCTAATATATTTGAAAAAAGAGATGGGACTTCCAACCATAGCTTGGATGGCAGATGATCATTGGAGATTTGAGACATATAGTAAATACTGGGCCAATTTTTTTACTCTGGTTGTAACTACAGATGAGGCATCGATAGCAAAATATAAAAAAAATAAAATTGCAAATGTGATTTTATCTCAATGGGGATGCAATCATTTTGATTACAAACCAAAAATTAAAAATAATTCTTTTGATATTACCTTTGTAGGTATGGCACACGGAACTAGAAAAAAAAAAATAGAGTATTTAAAACAAACTTATGAGATTGACTGTTGGGGAAATGGATGGAAAAATAAAAAATTATCTTTTGAAGAAATGATTGAAGTTTATTCAAATTCAAGAATAAATCTTAATTTTAGCGAAAGTTCCTTCCAAAGAAATTTTAAAACACTTATAAAAATATTTATTTCAAAGACATCAGCTGGAAATTTTACTCCAAATAACTTAAATTTGATTTTTCAAAATTGTAAATTTTTTTTTAAAAAAATAAAAAATCAGATTAAAGGCAGAGTATTTGAAGTTCCAGCTTGTGCAGGCTTCTTACTAACAGAAAATTGTGAAAATTTAGAAAAATATTTTGAAATTGATAAAGAAATTGTTGTGTTTAATTCTGTAGAAGAGGCAAAAGATAAAATTAAATTTTATAAAAACAATTATGCAGAGAGTAAAAAAATTGCAGAAAATGGTTATTTAAGAGCAATTAAGGATCATACATACGAACAAAGATTTTTAAATATTTTTAAAAAATTGAAATGACCAAAAAATATTTCAGCGTTATTTTACCGGTTTATATTAATGATAAGTATAATATTTTTAAAAAATCTTTTAACAGCATACTTAACCAAACACTCAAACCTAAAGAGATTATTATTTTGTTTGATGGACCTGTAGATTTAAAGATAAAGAATTTTTTGAAAATTAAAAAAAAAAACAAACCTTTTATTAAAGTTTTAAACTTTAAAGAAAATCGAGGTCTCGGATATATCTTAAACTATGGAGTAAAAAAATGTAAGTATGATTATGTTGCTAGATGTGATGCAGATGATTTTTCTAGAGTCGATCGCTTTGAAAAACAGATGGAATATCTTGCCAATAATCCAAAAATAGATGTTCTGGGAGCAAATATTTATGAAATTAACAATAATAAAATTATTTCCAAAAAAAAAATGAAATTAAACCATAAAGATATCTCAAAACAAATTCTTTTTAGAAATCCTATTAATCATTCCTCGGTTTTTTTTAAAAAAAAAAAATTAATCAAAAGTGGTAACTATAAAGAAATGTTTTACTTTGAGGATTATTATATGTGGTTCAGGATGATGAATAAGGGTTTTTATTTTAATAATTTACCAGATTATTTAGTCTTTATGAATGTAGACAGAAATTATTTTCATAGAAGAACTGGACTAAAATACTTTCGTTATTATTTAACTTTTTTAAAAACACTATACAAAAAAAAATTAATAAATTTTTTTACATTATTAATTTGTTTTTTAATTAGATTACCAATTATCATAATTAATACTAGTATTTTAAGATTAATATATAAAATAATTTTAAGATAAATTATTTACTTAAACATTTTTGTTTATTACATTAAAAATTTGATAATCTTATTTTTTAATTTTTTCCATAAAGGAATTTCAAATATTTTTTGAATATCTTTATTAACTTGGTAATTAATTTTTAATTGAGGAAAATTTTTAATTTTAAAATTTTTTTCATAATTATTGTTTAAACTTCCTTCAAATTTATTATGTGTTCCAGAGTTATCTAAACCTATATTATAAACCATAGATTTATTTGGACAAACACAATATAAATTTCTTAAAGCACAGTTTAAATCAAAAATAATGGACCATGAGTTTATCTTTTTATCAATTTGACTTTTTAAAATTTTTTTTAAATCATTTCCACCAATTTTGATTTTGTTAACCAATACTTTATTACCATATGTTCTATTAATAAATTTTTGAGACCATTTAAATTTTAACCAGGTTTCCTTCCAGGTACCCCATCCCCAACTAGAATGTCTTGGAGACAAATATATTCCTTCTTTATACTTTGGATTATTTTTAAAAAAACTATAAGCTGAAACACTTCCAATATTATTTTCACATTTATAGGAATTTAATGCACCAGTCATGTATTCTAAGAAAAAGGGACTTAAGATAAGATCATCTTCTAGAACTATTATGCTTTGAATTTTTTTAAAACTAAAGGCATAATTTATCCCATTAATAACTGATTTAGCTAATCCGAAATTTCTATTTTTTATGACAATTTTTTTGCTACTAAAACCTTTGAAACTTTTGATCTCTTTAATAATCCTCTTTATTTTAGTTTTATCAGATAGATTTTTTGGGCCATCACAAAAAAAAATAATATTATATTTTTTATATCCTTTATTTTTTTTTAAGGAAGAAATTGTTTTTTTTAAATGGTCTATTCTATTATAAACAAAAACTAAAATAGTTGGTTTTTGGTTTATTTTATTACGTTTATCCATTTTTCTGAAATATTTTTCCAATCGAATTGGTTAATTTTTTTATTTAAATTTTTGTTAGCTAGTTTTGTAGCTTTTTCAAATTGTTTAGCCAAACTAAAATAATTGTTCTTTTTAAAAAATAAAATTGAATATTTTTTCATTTCAAGGTTTGGCTCAGTATCGCTTGCGATAACTCGTGATCCAGCAGCTAAAGCTTCAAGAAGTGTAAGGCTACTAGACTCATATAACGCAGGTGAAATTGTAGCTACACAATTTTTATAATATTTAATTAATAAATTTTTTGAAATAACACCCAAATAAAAACATTTATTAGTCTTATTTATCAGTTCGATAATATCATCCGAGTCTTTAAATTTTTTTCCACAAATTAACAAACTGTATTTATTTTTGAATTTTTTATTAAATATATCAAAAGATTTAATTACTAGTTTATGATTTTTGTGCTTCCATAGTTGTGCTGGAAAAAAGAAAAAATTTCTAAATTTTAATTTTTTTGATTTATATGTCTTTCTATATCTTTTAAAATCTACACCTTCTTCAATAATATAAATTTTTTTTTTTTTTAAACTAAAATTTTTTTTTATATCCTTTTTAATAAAATTTGAGGAGCATATTAATTCATTACTATATTTCAAAGAGTTAAAATACATATATTCTCTTCTTAAATTTTCTAATTTTGAAAAAAATTTTGGAAAGTGTACATGTTGTATATCTTGAATATTTAAAAAAGTTTTAACTTTTAAGTTATATGATGGCAAAAGAACATTTGGGGCAAATAAGATATCTGAATTTTTATTTATTTTCTCTGTAAGTCTTTTATTAATAAAATTTCTTAAATAATAATCTACAGTAAACTTTAAATTTCCTATAAATATAGAAATTACAGGCAATATTCTATTGTAAATTTTTAATAATATAAATTCATAAAAATTATAATTAAAAGTAATAAATTTTACTTTTTTAGACTTTTTAAATTTTCTTTTTTTTAAATATTCTTCTGTTAAATAAATTTGATAATTGAAATTTGATTTCTGAGCTAGTAATCCCTTGATAAGTCCGTTCGAATAAGTATCTGAGCCCCCAAAATAATCCGGATTAAGAGTTGTAATATCAATCCCTATATTTTTTAACATAAAATTTTTTTATATTTAGAATTATTTTGTCTAAATCTTTTTTGGTTAAATCATAGGATGATGGCAAAGAAATTAGATTATCAAATATTTTTTTTGAAATTTGAAAATTTCCATTTAAATTTTTAATTTGTTTATTTTTCTTAAAACATGGTTGAAGATTTAAAGGATAAAAACACTCCCTGGTTTGAATTTTTTTGTAAGATAAATATTTAGTTAACATTTTTTTATCTTTTGAAAAAATATTAGTAAACCAATGTACTTGTTTACAATTTTTAGATGAATCTTTAAAATTTATTTCATTTAAATCTTTTAAATTTTTTTTATAGTATTCATAAATATATTTTTTCTTTTTAATTATTTTATCTAATTTTTTAAGTTGGACATTTCCTATTGCAGCTTGCATCTCTGTAAACATAAAATTAAATCCAATAGAATCGTGCTTAAATACACCTTTTCTTGATCTTCCATGGTTCTTAAATTTATAAAGTTTTTTGTGAAAGGTTTGTTTATTTGTAATCACAGCCCCACCTTCACCAGTTGTAATTATTTTGTTACCATAAAATGAAATACCACCAAAATCTCCAATTGTTCCTAAAAATTTGTTTTTAAATTTAGATCCAATAGATTGTGCTGCATCCTCAATAATAAGTATTTTTTTCTCTTTACAAATTTTTTTTAATTCATCCATATCACAGCAATTTCCATATAAGTGAACAGGAATAATAACTTTCGTTTTTTTTGTTATACATTTTTTTAATTTTTTTAAATCTAAACAAAGACTATCTTCATCTATTTCGCATAACACTGGTCTAAGCCCAGCCATAATAACTGAATTGATTGTAGCTATAAAAGTTAAATTGGGTACAATTACTTCATCATCACTCTTTAAGTTAAGTATTTTTAAACAAGCGTATAAACCACAGGTCCAATTTGAATATGAATTTACAAATTTTGCTTTAAGTTTATTTCTAATATTTTTTTCAAATTTTACAGTTTCTTTGTTTTCAGTGAGATATGTTTTTTGTACTACTTTATATATATTTTTAGACTCTTGATTATTAAGCCAAGGTGTAGTTTGATTTATTTGTGGCATTTATAAATTCCTTTAACTTAAAATTTATATTTTTTTAATTCTTTATTTGAGAGTAGTTCAATTTTAATAAATTGAGATATTATATTCATATAAGCGTGGTGTAAATTTTCAATAATACCATAATTATTTGAATTAACGTGCAAGTTTACATTGCCCATTTTTTTTGAGCGACCACCATCAAAACCTGTAAAAGATACAACTTTAATAGATTTTTTTTTTGCATATTTAATTACTTGAATAATATTTTCAGAATTTCCAGATGAGCTGATTGTAATTAAAATATCATTTTTGTTTCCCAAGTATTCTAATTGTTTCTTAAAAACTAAATTATAAGAAAAATCATTAGATATAGCCGTTATAAGTGAATTATTACTACATAGGCTAATTATTCTAGGATTAATTTTTTTTGTATCAGATAAAATTTTTTTATGATCACACTCAAAGTGATTAGCTATTGCTGCAGATCCACCATTTCCACAGACAAAAATATTATTTTTTTTTTTATAATTTTTTTTTAAAAAATTAGTAATTTTTTTTAAATTTTCTCTTGCATTTTTATCAAAAGACTTATTAAGCTCTACAAAATAGTCGTTATAATAGTCTTCAATTTTTTTATATTTTATCTTCTTAAGCATTTTTTTATAGTATACTAAATTTTTATTCTTAAAACTTATTTTTTAATATATAAAGCTTAAATGATTAAATATGGAGATAAAATTTCACTCACAATGATTACTCTTAATGAGGAGCCGTCTGTAAAAAAAGTAATAAATGATATAAAAAGTATTGATGAAAGAATTGAAATTAATATTGTTGACAGCAGCACTGACAAAACACCAGAAATTGCTAAATCCCTCGGAGCAAATGTTTATAGACAATTTCCACCCTCTGGATACGGACCAGCGATGGATTATGCTTTAAAATGTTCTAATAGAGATTTAATTATAACTGTTGATTGCGATGATACATATCCACTTGATCAAATAGATTATTTTTCAAAACTAATTTTTGAGGAAAATTTTGACGTTGTGGATGGTAATAGATTGCCAAGAAAACCAGAATTTATGCCATTTATAAATTATCTTGCAAATTATGGATTTGCATTAATAGCGAGTGCACTTTTTTTTGTAAGAATAAAAGATTTACATAGTGGTATGAGAGCGTATAGAAGAATTATTCTTAAAGACTTACCATATCAGGTAAAAGGTGTGTCTCTTCCAGTCGAATTAATTTTATGGCCAATTAGGTTGGGTCTTAAAGTAAAATTTGTAGACATTATTTACAATGAGAGAATAGGTCAAAGTAAATTAGAGCCCTTAAAGGCTGCATGGTGGACAGTTCTTAGAATTATTAGAGCTAGATTTTTAAGATATTAAATTTATTAAAACAATATGCTAGAATTGATAAAACTAAGAAAATAATTTGTATTTTTACGAAAAAAGATAATCCATAAATTGCAGATCCCCTAACAATCATAAACATACAGAATACGTTAGTAATTAAATATAAATCTTTAAAATCATAAAATTTATCTAATACTTTCCTTAAAAAATAAATCAAAGATAATAAAAAAAATATTTGAATAGGATATGCTAAGATATCTAAAAGACCGTATTGAGCAAAACTTCTAAAATGAAAAATGTGTTCATCATCAAATATATAGTATGTTTTTGAATAATCAAAAAAAAGAAAATTCGAATTTAAATTTTTTATTATTAGATCTTTAAAAAAACTTATTTGACTCCATTCTATTCTGCCATTTAAAAGTTTAACAATTTCATTGGACACAAGAGATACAGGTTCAAAAAATAGATTTGTGGAGAAATTTTTAATAGATGTAGAACCTAATAAAAAAAATCTGTAAGAAATAATTAAAAATATTATGAATAGTAAATAAGGTATGAATTTTTTTTTCGAGATAACTAAAATACATGTAAAAACTATAAAAATGTAAAATCTTGACAGAGAAGCTATCTCTATGAAGCACAGAAGTGTTAAAAAAATTATTGGTATAATTATTTTTTTATTTTTTAAGCAAAAAATGCTAAATATTGAACCAACTATATAATGAGTTTGGCTTTTATTTAGAAAGTATCTGTAAAATTTCTCTCTATCTAAATAAGGATTATCCATTGTAGATAAATTTAATGATTTTTGGTAATAAGAAAAAAAATCAAATAAATCTCTTAATAACAATAAAAAACAAAAAAAAACTATAAATTGCGCTATTAAAATTATATGTTTTTCATTTATGAAAAATTGCTTCTTGTAAGTAATTTTTTTTTTTTACTAAAAATTTTAATGATATTATCAAAAATATTATAAACAGAAAAGTATTCAATAAAGTTAGATAGTGAAAGTTTATATCACCAATAATTGTAGGAATTTTATTCCTAATCGATGCGTGTGTTTTTACTGGATAAGATTTAAGTAAAATTTCTATAAAATAATCATTAAAACTTAGAATATAAGGTAATAAGGCGTAAAGAAAAAAAACACTTAAAAAAAATAAATAATAAAAATAAAAGTTTTTTTGATAATTATTGTCGAACATATTTTTGGTAATTTATAAATGATAAAAGAAGTAGCATAATTTGAGCTAAAAACATTACAAAAGACCATACAATTAAATATTTCAAGAAAAATAAGGATGATAATATAAAAAATATTATAAATAAGTTTATATTTAAAAGAACTTTACTGAAATTATTGATAAATAAAGAGTCAATATAAAAACCGTTATAAATATGTGTAATAATAGCCAAAGATAAAAAATTAAATATCAATATATTCATATAGTTTATTTCAAAGATATAATTATTAAAAAAAGGTAATTCTTTTAAAATTAAAAAAACAAAATTTGAGAATAATAGTAAAATAATTAATATTGAAGTAAATTTATTTAAATGTTTGATAATCTCTTTTGATACTTTTTCAATTGAAATTAAGTTATTCCTGATAGGTTGAGTTAATAAATTTCCAATTATTTGAAATGAGGAAGCAAACTTAAAAATTAAGAAATAAGTTACATACTCGTTTCTAGACAAAAGACTTTCGCCTAATATCTTATCAATTTGAAAAATGAGTGACCCAGATAATATGTAAAAAAAATCCTTTATATTAAAGGATTTGTTATTTGGTTGAAAAAAAATTTTTAATTTCTTAAAAAAAAACAAAAATATCAGTACGTATAGAATATAAAAAATTAAAACAATACTAAGTAAATCAGAAGTAAAAACAAAAATGGAAAGACTTAAATTTTTTAAAATTGAGGTTATAAGAAGAAATTTTGAGTGATTCAAAGATTTGTTTCTTTTTATAAATGAAATAGCAAATAAGTTAAAACAAAACTCGTACATAACTGTTGTAATAAAAAAAATTGCTAAAAAGTAATTTTCTTTAAATATTAAATAAAAAATAATTAATAAAAGCAATATCGATAGAATTTTAATAGTATTTTTGGTAAAACTAATTTTAATAATATTATCTTCTAGTTTAGATTTTATTGATGAAGAATAAATTATAGAAGCAAATACTGTTGAGATTGATAATATTAAAATATATTTCTCAAGGTTTTTTAATTCTAAAAAATTAGCTATAACAAGAAATGAAATTGATCCTATGAAAGAAAAAAAATAGTTTATATAAATTATAATGTTTTTTTGGACTATCATTAAATAAACTTTGTCATATATTTTACAAAATTATCTATTATAACTTCTTATTATATAAATATGATAAATAAAACAATTGCTATAACGGGTCATAGTGGAATTATAGGGAGTAATTTTTTAAAAAAATTTAAACAAAATAAATATATTAAATGTAATTTTGATATAACTGACAGAAAAAAAGTATTTAAATGGATAAAAAATATTGACTTTGATATTTTTATACATTTTGCTGCAATAGTCCCAATAACAGAAGTAAACAAAAATAAAAAATTATCCTATGCTGTTAATTTTACAGGAACTAAAAATATTGTAGATGCAATTGTAAAATTTAAAAAAAAAAAGATATGGTTTTTTTATTCCTCAACATCACATGTTTATGGTTTTAAAAAAAAAATAGAACTTATAAACGAAAAGTGCAAACCTAAACCTCATAATTACTATGGTAAAACAAAAGTCTTGTCTGAAAAATATATTCAAAAAAAAATGAAAAAAAACCAAATATTTTGTATTGGTAGAATTTTTAGTTTTACTGATCAGAGACAGGATTCATCATTTTTTGTCCCAAGAATGTTTAAAGAAGTTTTAAATAAAAAAAAAAAAATAATTAGTTTAAAAAATCCAAATAGTCAAAGGGATTTTATTGCTGTTAAAGATGTTATTATGGCAATAAATTTGCTTAATAAAAAAAATTCTAAAGGAATATTTAATATTGCCTCAGGAAAAAGTGTTTCTTTAAAAAGTATTTTGAGTAAAATTATTAAAATTTCTAAATTTAAAAAAAAAATTAAAATGATTGAAACCAATGAAGTTCAACATCTAATTGCTGACACCTCAAAGTTAAATAAACATTTAAATTGGCATGCAAAGTCAAATATTTTAATGATTTTAAGATCTTATTTAAAAAAAATTAATTAAATCTTAAAATTTTAACATTTATGAAAATTGTTCTAATTTATATTGTATACCTACAGATTGATCGTGTATTAACATAATAGATTATTGTAAATATTAATGATATTTAAAATACTACAAATAAAAAATGTTCAAAATATAAATCAAACTAACTAGTAATAAAAAATTACATCTTATGAAATACCCTCTTTTAGAAAATGCATTTTCCAATAATGATATAAAAAAAGGTATTCAAGTTTTGAAAACAAAACAAATAACAATGTCTAAACAAACGAGTGATTTTGAGAAAATTTTTCGAAGGCAAAATAAATCAAATTTTGCACTCATGTGTAATTCAGGATCTTCTGCAAACTTACTAATGGTTGCAACAGCTTGTAATCCACTAAGAAAAAATTTTTTAAAAAAAAATGATGAAGTTTTAATACCAGCAGTTTGTTGGTCAACTTCGTTATGGCCAATAATTCAATATGGGTTAAAACCAATCTTTGTCGATATTGATATAAAAACTTTAAATATAGACATTGAAGATTTAAAAAAAAAAATTAGCAAGAAAACCAGAGCAATTATGCTTGTTCACATTCTAGGATTGTCAACAGATATGGATGAATTAATTAAGATCTGTAAAAAAAATAAGCTAATACTATTTGAAGATACTTGTGAAAGTCTAGGTACAACATATAGATCAAAAAATCTAGGAAACTTTGGTGATTTCGGATCTTATTCATTCTATTATTCTCATCAAATCACCTCAGGTGAAGGAGGAATGGTTGTTTGCAAAGATAAAAATGATTATCAAATATTAAAATGTTTAAGATCACATGGGTGGTCTAGAAATACTAAACTGCATAATTTTTACAAAAAAAAATATAAAAATTTAAATGAAAAATTTCTTTTTATTAATAGTGGTTACAACTTAAGACCTTTAGATGTAACAGCAGCTATAGCAAAAAATCAATATAAAAGATTAAATTATTTTAAGAAAATTAGAAATTTTAACAGAAATTTAATAATCAAAAAAATTATAAATAATAAGAAATGGAAAAACCAGTTTGAGTTTATTAATCCTCCAAAGTTTATAAATGCTAGTTGGTTTGGGTTACCAATCTTAATTAATAATAAATTTGTAAAAAAGAAGGAAAAATTTTTAAATTTTTTAGATAAAATTGGAATTGAAAATAGGCCGATTGTAAGTGGAAATTTTTTAAACCAGCCAGCAATCGAACTATACAAAATGAAGATCAAAGGAAAATTTAATAATGCTCAAAAAATTGAAGATAGTGGATTTTTTATAGGTTTACATACAAAGAAAATATCTGAAAAACTTGCTAATTTTATTTCAAAAGGCTTGCTTAAAATTGATGAGTTATAAATATGGCTCCAAAGCTAAGTATTAATATATATAAATCAGCTGATTATTTATTGTTGATTTTGCCCATCATAATAATATTGGGTTCACCTTCTGTAAATTTAATTTTGTCAATATATTCTATATTATTTTTATATTTATCAATCAAATATAGTTTTTGGTCATGGTTAAAGATAAATTGGGTTATTATAGCGGCAACTTTTTGGATTTACTTAATAATTTTAAGTTTTTTTTCACTAGATTTAGAAAGCTCTTTTAGAGCCTCATTCTTTTTTGTAAGATTTATCCTCTTTGCTTTATTTATAGAATATTTTTCATTTAAATATTTAAATTACAAAAAAATTTTTAAAATTTGGTTTTATATAATTTTATTTGTTTGCGTTGATATTTGGATACAGTTTATATTTGGCACAGATCTGTTTGGTTATAAAGATCATGGAACTAGATTTGCTGGTTTATTTGGAGACGAACTTGTTGCAGGCTCTTTTTTATGGAAAATTTGTGGACCAATAGTTGGTTTTATTTTTTATGAGAGGTTTCTAAAAAAAAACTTAAAATATAATTATTCAATTTTAGCTTTATTATTAATTCCAATTACAATTCTTATTACTGGAGAAAGAGCAAGCTTTATTATGTTTAGTTTTTATTTTTTATTGTCTCTATTTTTTTTAAGTTTCAGTTTAAAAAAAATAAAATTTCTAATGATTTCTGTTTTATTAATAGTCGCTTTATTTATCTCTGCAATTTCCTTAAGCAATTCTGTTCAAAATAGATACAACGATATGTTAAAAATCACAAAAAATTTTAGCCACTCAAGTTATGGGGTATTATTTGATTCTGGTATTTTAATTTGGAAAAAAAATTTATTTACAGGAGTTGGACTTAAAAATTTTAGTGTTGTTTGTGACAAAACCATTAAATCTAAAGATAAAAAATATAAGCACCCTCCATGCTCTACTCATCCACATAATTTATATATTCAAATATTATCAGAGACAGGTTTATTAGGTCTAATATTCTTTATTTCATTATTTTCAATATTTTTTCATCATATTTTAAAAAATTTTTTTTTTACTAATAAAAATAAAATCGAAAAACATATTTTCATAACAAGTTGTGCGAGCTTGTTATCATTATTGTGGCCCTTTATTACGTCAGGAAGTTTTTATAGTAGTTGGAATGGAATTTTTTACTGGATGTTAATTGGGATACTTTTAAACTTGTCAAAAAAATTAAATTAAATTTTAAGAATATTTTTAAAAATAATATTTCTTGATATTATAATTAAACCGAAATTAATTAACCAATAGATTAAATTTTTAATTACAATAAGTCCACCAACAATAGATGTTCTGAAATTTATAACATTACCTTGTGTAGATTTAATCGTTTCAAAACTAACTAAATATTTTGAAAATAAAATAAAAAATTCAAACCACAAAACAAAATAAATTAAAAAGATTAAAATATTAGAAATATTATCTCCAATAATTTTTTTATTTTCAAAAAAAAATGGTAAAACTAAAATAATGTAAATAAATCTATATTCAAAAGACAGATTTAAAAAAAAACTAGAAACAAGAATAGTTGAACCAACTAAAAACATTAATAAATTTTCTTTCTTGAGGTTTTTATATTTTTTCATTTTTACGCAAGTTGAAATCACAATTATTATCATTAATGATAATACACTTAACAGTGGATAATTAAGGTTAGGTTTTTTAATAATAAAATTTACTATATGGAAAATTGAGTCAGCTCCATACACCAAGGTAACTTTTCCATGATTAAAGATACTTTTGATATACAAAAACTCTTTGAATGAAAATAAAATAATTATAAAAAAAGATACTACTGCAAATATTTTTAATAAAGTAATTTTTCTAATTTCATGAATAATAAATATAAAAATTAAACTTAGTGGGTAAATTTTTAATAATGAGCATGTTACAAATGGTATAATGCTAAAATATTTAAATTTATTAGATTTCATTAAACTAATAAAAGAAAAAATTAATAGAAATATTAAAATTTCATTATTACCTCTTTGAAGCAAAAGTATTGAGGTCGGCGAAATTAAAAATAACAAATGGTAAATTTTTGGAATATTTTTAAATATATTAAATGTTATCAAAATATAAATTAAAATTATGACGGATATCAAATAACTGAAAATTGGATATATATAATGTATAATTTTTAGCCAAATTTTCGGATAAACAAATTGATAGGTTAAAATTTTTGAGCAATTATTTTCGATTATGTTAATATTATTTAAACATGAATAATACTTAAAAATATAATTCCAATCACCAAAAAGCTCATTTGAATATAACGGGTAATATCTCCATATATTTGTTTCTAAGATAATAAGAATTAAAAGGGTAGAACAAAAAATATATTTATAATTTTTTTTTAAATCCATTATTTATTTAACCTTATTTTTTTTTATTTTAAGTAAAAACAACAATTTTAATCACTTTACATAATTTAAATAAGTGATACTAAGGCCCTGCCTGGTGATTATTGCGAAAGGGTAATACCCGATCCCATTCCGAACTCGGAAGTCAAGCCTTTCTGCGCCAATGGTACTTTGTCTTAAGACATGGAA
>MDTG01276531.1_pt1 | contig 20845 bp, 19 predicted proteins | sample 811421 | NCBI WGS metagenome assembly MDTG01 (sample SAMN05326645, study PRJNA326480) | marine metagenome | isolation source: seawater | place: Pacific Ocean: South East | collected 2011
AATAAATTTCTTGCCCGAGTGGTGGAATTGGTAGACACAAGGGACTTAAAATCCCTCGATAGAAATATCGTGCCGGTTCAAGTCCGGCCTCGGGTACCATCAAAATTTAGATTATATTCATGATTGATAAAGATATTTCAAAAGGAGACAAAAACCTTTTCAATTTTGTTTCATTTGTTTGGAAAAATAAAAAAAATTTAATTTTTAGATTATTAATAATAAGTTTATTAACTGTTATTGTTGTTTTATTTATTCCAAATACTTATAGATCTCATGCTACTCTTTCTTCTAAGAGCGATGATGGAATAGGTTCATCATCGATAGCTAGCGCATTAGGTTCCATATCAAGTTTTGCAGGTATTAATGTATCATCTCAATCCAGTGCTTCAACAAAAGATATAGCTTTGGAATCCATCAAATCATATACATTCTTTAAAGAGCTTTATAAGAATGACAAGTTCCTAGTAAATTTATTGGCAGTTGAAGGCTTTGAAAATGATCAATCTTTAATAGATTTAAGAAAATATGATGTCAATAATAATAAATGGGTAGGGCTGAAACCTCATCCACAAGAGGCTTATGATGTATTTTTAAAGAAAGTTATTATTAATGAGGATGCTTTTAAACCAATTATTACCATCAGTATATTGAGTAGATCTCCATATGCTGCAAAAGAGATGAACGATCTTATTTTATCTGAAATAGACAAGTTTATTAAGGTAAAAGATGTTGATGAATCTAAGAAGGCTATTAAATATTTAGAAGAGGAAATTTCAAAAACTAGGGCGCCTGATGTTAAAGATGCATTATCTAATATGATTACACAGTACATGAGTAAAATTTTAACGTCAGAAAAGTCAGACTCTTATGTTTTTAATATTATTGATCAACCCTATGCTCCAATCGAAAAGTATAAACCCAAAAGAGCTATAATCTGCATACAAGTATTTATAATTTTTTTATTTTTAGAATTACTACTGTTATATATTTCATTTGCTATTAATAAGGCTATTTCATTTAAATTTAAAAAAGGTATCTTTTTTAAAGATTTATGAAAAATAAAAAAATTCTTTTAGTTGGTGGTTCAGGATATATAGGATCTCATGTAGCCATTGCTTTGATAGATAAAGGATATCAACCAATAATTTTTGATAATTTCTCAAATTCTTCTCAGTCTAAAATTCACAATATAGAGAAATTTGTTGATAAAAGCATAGATTTCTTTGAGGGCGATATTCTTAAAAAAGATCACTTAGATGAAATATTTACACAACATAATTTCCTAGGAGTAATTCATTTGGCTGCACTTAAATCGGTTCCGGAATCTAATCTTAAATATGTTGATTATTATCAAAATAATATTGGTGGTCTTATAAACTTAATATCTGAGATGAAAAAAAATAAGGTCTATAAATTAATTTTTTCATCCAGTGCCACTGTTTATGGTGATAAAGCTATTGCGCCTGTTAGTGAAAGCATGCCAACATATTCAAATAATACGTATGGATTTACAAAAATCTTGGGCGAAAAAATCTTAAGCAATACGTGTGATGTTGACGATAAATGGTCTGCAATTTCTTTGAGATATTTTAATCCAGCTGGTTCAGCTAATTGTGAGCTTTTAAGTGAAGATCCTAAAAAACCAGCAGGAAATCTGTTTCCTATTATTAGAGATTGTTTTGTTTCAAACAAAAATAGAAAAAAAACATTTTGTATTTACGGTAATGATTACGAAACTCCAGATGGAACTCCTATTAGAGATTTTATTCATGTTGAAGATTTGGCAGAATCTCATGTTTTAGCTCTTATGAAATTGGAAAAAGAGAAAAATTACTACAAAGCAATAAATGTAGGATCTGGATCTCCCAAAACAGTTTTACAAATAGTTCAAAAGTTTGAGGAAATAACTAATAAAAAAATCAAAGTTGAATATCAAGCAAGAAGACATAATGATATCGGATTATCTTATGCTGACATTAATCTGGCTAAAAATGAATTAGGCTTTGAACCAAAGCATGACCTAGATTCTATATGTAGATCTACTCTAGAAGTATAATAAATGTTCTAAATAGAATAAAATGTATTTTTTTTAATCATTAACTCATTTAAATGGCATGAATAAACCCAATCAAAATATACAAAAAATTGCAATAATTGGAATGGGTTATGTAGGTATACCATTGTGCAAGTCATTTTTAGAAGCTGGTATTAAAGTTATTGGTATAGATATATGTGAAAAAAGAATTGATGAATTAAATAAAAATAAAGTTACTTTGAATCACTTATCAAAAGTTAATTTTGATGAATCGTTAAAAAATAAAGATGTTAGATTTTCAACCAATTTTCAAGATTGTGAGCTCGTTGATTCAATATTAATTTGTGTACCAACTCCTCTAAATGAGAAAATGCATCCAGATCTTTCTTGTATTAGAAATGTCATCTCTTCAGTTAAACCATACATAAAAAAAGGTCAAACAATCTCACTTGAAAGTACAACTTATCCTGGCACAACAAGAGAAGAAATTGTATTGCCATTAGAAGAAAAAGGTATGATTGCTGGAAATGACTTCTTTGTCGTTTATTCTCCAGAAAGAGAGGATCCAGGTAATGCTAAGTATAATTGTAAAAATACACCAAAAGTTATTGGAGGATATACTCAAAACTGTCTTGATAAAGGAGTAAATCTTTATTCAAATGTTGTTGATACACTTGTCGAGGTAAGTTCTTGTGAAGTCGCAGAGTTTACAAAGCTATATGAAAACATCTATAGAGCTGTCAATATTGGACTAGCGAATGAAATGAAAATAGTTGCGGACTCATTTGGTATCGATATCTTTGAAATTATTAGAGCAGCTGCTACCAAACCCTTTGGATTTTCAGCTTTTTATCCAGGTCCAGGAGTTGGAGGTCACTGCATACCTGTAGATCCTGAATATTTAAACTGGAAAGCTAGAGCTTTGGGTTCTGAATCAAAATTAGTTGATGTAGCTTTAAAAGTAAATAGGGAAGTTACAAAATTTGTAATTAAAAAAACTCTTGAAAGGTTAGAAGAGAATGGTAAAAGCATATCATCATCAAAGATCCTGATTCTTGGGATTTCTTATAAAAGCAATATTGATGATATAAGAGAATCTCCGTCATTAGATATAGTTAGACATCTTTTAAAACTTAATGCAGAAATATTTTATGATGACAAATATGTCACTCCAAATTCTTTGGGGGATATCACTAATAATGTGAAGAGAGTTTCTGATTCAACATTAACTGAAGAAAATATTTCTATGTACGATGCAATTTTGATTCTAACTAATCATGACTATTATAATAATGAGAATATTTTAATGCATGGAGAAATCGTTGTTGATACTAGAGGTATTTTTTCTTCAAATGAGAAGAATGTAGTAAGGGGATAGATATGAATGAACTTGATTTTGTTAATAATAAAAATTGTATAGTTATCGCTGAAGCTTGTGATAATCATATGGGATGTATGAATACCGCGATAGAGATGTGTAATCAAGCAAAGTTAGCAGGCGCAGATGTTATTAAATTTCAACATCATTTAGCTGATGAAGAAATGTTAGAAGATTCACCAATGTCTGATAATTTTGAAGAACCTTTATATGATTTTTTAAAAAGAAACGCTCTCTCACTTGATGATCATAAAAAACTTAGCTCTCATTGTGATTCAATAGGAATAACATATTTATGTACACCATTTAGCTATAAAGCAGCTAAGGAACTTATGGAGCTAGACGTTCCTGGATTCAAGATCGGTTCTGGTGAAATGACAGATATTCCATCTTTAATAAAAATTGCTGAGCTTGGCAAGCCAATGATTTTATCAACTGGCATGTCAACTCTTGATGAGATCGATCAAACATATAATGCATTAAAAGATAAAGCTAAAAGTTTGGCACTTATGAATTGCGTTAGTGAGTATCCGCCTGTATATGAGGATATAAATCTTAATGTAATTAATGTAATGCAAGAAAGATACTCTAAAGCAACAATTGGACATTCAGATCACACTCCTGATTTATATACTTGTTTTGCTGCAGTTGCTTTAGGTGCAAAAATAATAGAGAAGCATGTGATTATTGACAAAAAAACTCCAGGTCCTGATCAATCAGTTTCTATAGATTTTATGGAATTAAAATCTCTAGTTGATGGCATTCGAAAAATTGAACTTGCATCAGGTAATGAAAAGTCTGTTCATGCAAAAGAAGAACAAATTAGAGAATGGGCTTTCAGAAGTATCGTTTCAATAAAAGATATAAAATCTGGAGACATTTTCTCAGAGGATAATTTGTGGACAAAAAGACCAGGGACAGGCATTCCTTCTGCAAAGCTTCCTGATGTTCTTGGTAAAGTAGCAAAAAATGATATAAAAGCAAACACTCTTTTAAAAGAGGAAGATATATCTTAGAAAAATGAAAATACTTTTTGTAACTGGATCTAGAGGGGAATGGGGTTATATAAGACCAATTTTAAGACTTATTGAAAAAGATCCATCACTTGAGTATGACTTGTGTGTGACTAATATGCATCTGTTACCCGGCTTTGGGCAATCCGAGAATGAGATATTAAATGATGGCTTTGAAATTAAACACAGAATATATATGTCACTTGATTCTTATAATCATGTTTCTCAAGTTAAATCTTTAGGAATTTTTTTAACTTCTATGGCTGATATTCTCTCAAGTAATCAGTATGATTTTATAATGCTAGCGGGAGACAGAGGTGAACAGCTTATGGCTGCAATTGCAGGAGCTTATACTTATATACCTGTTGGACATATTCAAGCTGGTGAGGTTTCTGGAAATATTGATGGAGCTGCAAGACATGCAATTGGAAAATTAGCTCATGTTCATTTTGCATCTAATAAAGATGCCGAGGAAAGATTAATAAAATTAGCTGAAGAAGAATTTAGAGTATTTAACACTGGTGCGCCACAAGTAGATGAAATGGTAAAAACTGAAACATTAGATTCAAAATACTTTTTAGAAAAATATAATTTTGATCTTGATCAAGAGTTTTTTTTGGTTGTTCAGCACCCTGTAACTGAAGAATATGATCAGGCTGAAAAACAAATTAATGTAACATTTAACGTTTTGGAGAAGTATTCTCAAAAAAAAGTAATTATTCTCCCAAATAATGATGCAGGATCTCTTGCAATACAGAAGGTTATAAAAGAACGTAGAAGCCTGGATCAAATAGTATTTGCTAACTTAAGTCGAATTGAATATCTAACTCTTATGAGAAAATCACAATTAATGGTTGGTAATTCTAGTTCCGGATTATTAGAAGCTCCAACATATAATATACCAGCTATAAATATTGGTAGAAGACAAGATGGTAGAGTAAGTGGAAAAAATGTAATACATGTGAAATTTAATGAGAAAGATATAAAAAAAGCAATTGAAACAGCTCTCTCAAAAAAATTTAATGATATTCTTAAAAAAGATGGTTTTAATCCCTATGGTGACGGCAACTCCTCTGAGAAAATTTTACACATTGTTAAGGATATTTATGATAAAAAAGAACTTACAATAAAGAAACTTACATATTAAAGATGGAAAGAAAATACTCATATTTGCTCCTAGATGAAAAATCATTAATTAGAGATGCATTAATACATATTAAAAATAATCAATCTAGACATGTTTTTATTAAGTCTGATGATGAAAAGATCATTGGTGTAATATCTGAAGGCGACATTCTTGATGCATTACTAAAAGGCTCAGATATTTCATCAAGAATTAGTGATTTGATTAATAGATCGTTTATTTTTCTTACAGAAGATGATGCTAATAATAAATCTGAAATTCTAAGGATATTGAATCAAGGAATTCTTATCATTCCTGTATTAGACAATGAAATGAAATTGGTTGACATAATAAATTACTTGGACTACTTAGACTAAAATGCATTTTATATTATCAAATGATTTATATGCAAAAAATGGTATTTTGGAAGATATACACATAATCGTGAAGGATGATGGATATAAATCACCGCTATGTATGATTGATGAGGGTTTTGTATCAAGCGAGTACTGTCAAAAAGTATTGAAAAATTTAAAATCTGAGTTTAAAGATCTTTGCATAATTGAAGTTTCTGGTAAGGAAGAGCCTTCATATGACTCACTCAGGAAATATTTGGAGGAAGCAAAACAATTCAACGTTGATATCATTCTTGGAATAGGCGGCGGAAGTTGTATGGATGTATCAAAGGCAGTTGGGGGATTATTAAAAAACCATGGCGATCCCATTGATTTCAGAGGCTTTGATAAAGTAATTAATCCTGGTGTTCCAGTATATTTAATACCAACAACAGCAGGAACTGGAAGTGAGGCTTCTTTTAATGCTTCTTTAGTCGATAAAGACTCCAATAAAAAGCTTGGAATAAATGGTATTAATATGTTTGCCAAGAAATCTTTCCTTGACGGCAAAACTACTATATCTTGCCCAAGAATGCCAGCTGTTGGAGCATCGGTTGATGCCATTGTTCACGCAATGGAAGGATATGTATGTAATAATTCAAACCTTTTTTCTGATATGTATGCAGAAGCAGCAATTGAATTGATGATAAATTCAATTCTAGATTTAAATTCTGAAGAGCCTTCATTAGAACATAGACTTAATTTACTGAAAGGCGCTTACCTTGCCGGTGTTGTTCAAATGAATTCTGGTTCAGGAGTTGCTGCTGCAATTTCTTATCCTTTAAGTGTTTATTACAAAGTGCCTCATGGAATAGGAGGGGGAATTTTTGTTCTAGGAATTGCTAGATTTAATGAATCAAAAGGCTTTAAAAAATATGAAAATCTGTATAGATTAATCAAAGATCCTCTAGCTGATGATTTCTTGTCTCATATGGAAAAATTATTTTCTAAGCTTGATGTCCCAAATGATCTAAATATTTTTGGTATTTCTAATAAAGATAAAGATAAAATTTGTGAAGTTATGAAAACACAACAAATAGCCTTTGATCAGAATCCATTTAAATTTTCAGTTGATAATGATTTTCCAGATTTTATTAAAAACTACTTAAGTTAACATCACATAGGAGAAAAATATGCCAGGATGGGAGTTAATCGACGACAAGGAAAAAGAGTCTATATTGGAAATCTTTGATAAATCCAATGGCGTAATGTTTGCGCATGGATTTGATGAAAGAAGAAACAATATATTTCGAGTAAGAGATTTTGAGAAGAAATTTGCAAAAAAATTTGGCGTTAAGCATTGCCTTGCCACTACTTCAGGCACAATGGCACAGTATATTGCCATGAAAGCACTTGGTATAGGTCCAGGTGACGAAGTCATCACCCAAGCATTTACATTTGTCGCGACTGTAGAAACTATTATTCAGATTGGGGCAACTCCCATACTTCTTGAATCAGATGAAACTTTTAATATGGATTTAAATAAATTAGAGGATCATATTACTGAAAAAACCAAATTAATAATTCCCGTTCAAATGTTAGGCAATCAAGTTGATATGCATAGATTAAAAGCAATAGCTGAAAAATATGAAATCCCAGTCATGGAGGATGCATGTGAGGCTCTGGGAGCAAGCTTTGATGGTTCTTATGTCGGAACACATGGTGATGTTGGAATATTTAGTCTTGATTTTGCTAAAACCATAACCACTGGTGAAGGAGGAATAATAATTACTAATGATGATTCTATAGCGAAATATATTCGTGAATTTCATGATCATGGGCATGAGAGCAATCCAAATGTTCCAAGAGGTTGTGACACAAGGTCTATTATGGGTTTGAACCTAAGAATGTCTGAGCTTCAAGCAGCAGTTGGCTTAGCACAACTAGATAAATTAGATCACATTATAGATAAAAATAGACATAATAAATCTTTGTTAAAGTCATTAATTAAAGAGAATAAAAATATAACTTTTAGAAAAATTATAGATGAAAAACAAGAGCTTGCTGATACACTCATTTTTTATTTTGAAAGCACTAATGAAGCATCACAATTCGTTACAAAATATAATGATTCCGGTTACTTCACCAAAAATTTACCAGATGCAATTGATTGGCATTTTGCTGGAACATGGAATCATATGTTTATAAATGACAATAATTATAAGAATACCTGGAGCAAGCAATGGCCTCTCACAAATCAACTTTTAAGAAGATCAATTTCTATTCCAATATTAGTTCAACAGTCTAAGGATGAAATACAAGCTCAAGCCAAAATAATTAATAATATTTTGGAATCAATTTAAAGGTGAATATTTTAGGATTAATTCCTGCTCGAAAAGGCTCTAAAGGAATTAAAGATAAAAATATAATCGATTTGGGTAATGTGCCATTAATAGAGTATACATTTGCTTTTACTTCTAATATTGAGCAACTTCAAAAAGTAGTTCTATCTACTGATTCAAAAAAAATCATAAAAATTGCTGAAAATTTTCCAAAAATACAGGTTCCATTTATTAGACCTGATCACTTGTCAACTGATTCAGCTAACGTCAGTGATGTTGCTATTCACGCAATCAAAGAATGCAATATAATTTATGATACTGAGTTTACTCATATTGCTTTATTTCAACCCACTTCACCTTTTCGAATAAAAGAGGAGATAACAAAATCTATAAATGAATTTATCAATAACAAATATGAGTCTATTTTTTCAGTAAATGAAGTAATCCATCATCCAAGTGAATATATAACAATTAGCAAAGATAGGTATAGTCTTGTGCTTCCACCAAAATCAAATGAAGAGCAGAGACAATTCTATGAATCTGTATATTTTATAAATGGATCTTTCTATATGTGTTCAGTAAACTTCTTAATGCAAAATAAGTCTTTTCTTACCGCAGATTCTAAACCGGTTATCTTTTCAAAGAGCTCATCTTTTGATATTGATGATGACTTTGATTTAAAGCTTGCAAGAGATAGCTTAAAGAATGATGGTTAGCCAAATTAACATTAAGTTCCTTAATTCATCTAAAGTCTACTTCCTTCTCAATTCAACTTATTATCTAATTCAACTAACCACTTTCTTTTTCATATCCTCAATTGCAGCTCCCTCAGATATTGGTATTTCCTCTTATGTAATATCTCTTGCTGGCATATTTGCAGTCACAGCAAGATATGGAATGCCAGTCTATCTAATAGAAAGTATTGATGAAAATTCTTCAAGATTAATTGAGTATTATAAAAATGCGACTGCTTTCTCATTTACATTCTCAATTTTTATGATTCCAGTTTCGTTTTTATTAATTTTGTTTAATAACCTTAACAGCGAATTTATTTTATTAATGTTATTAGGCACAGTTTTAATGATTATATTTAATCCAATTTCAATGATAATTGAGCAATTTATAATCTTAAATAAACAAACTGAATACTTGTCTCTAAATAGTCTTCTGAAGTCGTTTCTTTTTCCAATAACAGCATATTTTTCTTATAAGATTTCAGGTAATTTTGCAGCTACATTAATATTTGCAAACTTGAGTATTTTGCTTTCTCCAATAATTGTGTATTCAATTTTTGAAAGAAGACTTATTAAAATTTCATTCAATTTCATTAGTTTCAATAATTTTTTGCTTTTATTAAAGCAAGCTTTTCCATATTTTATTAACTCGTTAGCATTAATTTTGATACTTTCGATTGACAAAATTTTTGTTGGTAATATATTTTCTGTTGACATCCTTGGATCTTATGATCTTATGTGGAAGCTGGCAATATTGATCGATTTTTTAGTAATGCAGCCTTTGAATGCTATATTTTCAAGAGATATCTTAAATTTAAGCAATAGATTTGGCCATCAATTATCTTTAACAATAACATTTTTAACTATCTTTATCGTATTACTAATAAATAACATTAACTATGATTTTATATTGCCTTTATGGAATGTATTTTTTGATAACTATGAGTTTAATAAGAACATATTTCAATTAGCAATATCTTTTTTTGTTTTAATGTTTGCAGTTAATCAGCTGAGAAATTTGATGGCAAATTTAAAACTTAGATTAATGTGTACAATATCATCATGCATAATACCAATGCCACTTATTTTAACAGCATCAATAATTGACATAAACTTATTATCTTTTATACCTAAATTAGTAATAATTGGAGTATGCCTCAGCCTAGCCTTTAATTTGACAGTTTATAATTACATCTATTTTTATAAAAAAACATGATTGAAAAAACTATGCCTAAGTTAATTTATATAATAGGCCCAAATTTTTGTGTCAAATCACTTGCCCACGAATCTTTAGAAATGTTGTCAAAAGAATATGAAGTAATATGTGTTTCAGAGGGCCCATTCATATCAGAGAAATTCTTCAATCATGTGCCAATTGAATTCACTAGAGAGCCTAATGTTTTTAAAGATATTATTTCGCTTGTTCAACTCATTAAAATAATTTGGACAAATAGAAATGCAAAGAAAATTGTTATTTCAACTCCAAAAATAGCATTTCTTGGATCTTTAGCTTGCATAATTAACATGAAAAAATATTCTTATCTTCATAGAGGAGCTGTTTATCAAAATTTTAATGGCATTAAGCTTAAGCTATATAAATCAATGGATAAGTTTATTATTTTATTTTCAAACAAAACTTCATTCATATCTGAGAGTTTATTTAAATGGGTAAAAAATGAATTGAATCTCAAAAATATCAATTACAGCAGAGAATATAATTCTAGCAAAGGAGTTGACCTAAAAAAATTCTATCCATTAAAAAACAAAACATATGGTGAGAATATAAACATTGGATTTTGTGGGAGAGTCGCTAGAGATAAAGGTTTTGAGGAGATAATAAGTTTGATAAAAAATTATAGTGATAATTCAAATATAAATATCTATGTAAAAGGAAAGATTGAGTTAAATGATAAAGATGAAGATATTTTTACAGAACTAATAAAAAATAAAGAAGTATATTTTGAAAAATGGGATGAAAATGTAGCAAATTTTTATAGAAGAATTGATATTTTATTTTTTCCCAGTAAAAGAGAAGGATTTGGTAATGTTGCCGCTGAAGCGGCGGCATGCGGAATACCAACTGTTGCATATAATATACCAGGAATTAGGGATGCTATCGGAAATAATATATCGGGACTTCTTTTTGATGAAAATACTAACTTGGATGAGGAGATTGATTTGATAATAAATGATAAAGAAAAATTGGAGTATTTATCAAATAATTGCAGAGAGTATGCTAAAAATAATTTTGATCAGATAAAGGTTCTCAAAGATCTTCATAAAAGTTTAGGGTTATGATTAATTATTTCTTTGTCTTTTTTATTGGCTTGGGCCTTCTTTCTTTGATTAACTTTGAAAAAAAAATATTTGTCAATAATATATTTTTTTATCTTGTTGCTAATCTTATTTTTGTTTTTACAGTTTTAATTCTTCCTGAGGGTTTTGCTGACGACCAATATGAGTATTTTGAGTATATGAGATATAACTTTGATCAACAGAATCAAATAAAGTATCAAATTATGTATGTAATTTCATTTATTCCATTACAAATATTTGAATTTGAGATGTTATCTGTTAGGTACTTATTTTTCATAAGCTACATTTTGGTTCTTCTCATTATATTAAAGCAATTTGAGATTGGATATCTTTCATTTCCAGTCTTAATTTTAATGCCATCAGTTTTTCTTCATGCTAGTCTTTTTTTAAGAGAGCCAATGTCATATATTTTTATTACTTTGTTTGTCTATTTTGTTCTTCAAAAAAGAATTATTTTCTCTTTTATATCGTTTGTGGCAATTTTTGCAATTAGACCAGACTCAGCTGGATTGGTTGCTCCATTTTTCTTGATGATATTTTCAAGAAATAGAAATTTACAAAACCTTGGAATATTTTTATTACTAATTATTTATATATACTTGGTTTATTACTCACCAATTGCTATATTTTTGGATGGATACAGATATTTATTTGGTATTTCTGATTTTAATTTAGATTTAGCATCTATTTTCAGTGCAACAAAAAACCTACTATTTGGATCAATGATATTTGAGATTCCAACTTTAATAATTGCTTTTGAGACCTTGGTTATTTCTTATATGATCTATCAAACTAAAAATAGAAAAGTTATTTTTTTGATGTGGTTTGTAGGTATTTTAATTGTAGGATCTATATCTGATAATAGCGGTTTTTTAGTAAGGATGAGAAGTCCTTTGATTTTAGTAACTGTGTTATATTTTCTATTTGAAAAATATTACTCAATGACAAAAGACAACTTTAAAAGCATGAGGTCTTATTAAATAAAAATGTGTGGTGTTGTAGGAATTTTTTCTGACAATGATCTTAATTTAAGATCTATCGATCCCATGATACATAAATTAAATCATCGTGGTCCAGATGATTCTGGTAAATTTTTATCAAATAACAAGAAATTGGCTCTTGGACACTCAAGGTTGTCTATCATAGATCTCAGTAAAAATGGTAAGCAGCCAATGACAAGTCATTCTTCAAGATATGTAATTTCGTATAATGGAGAAATATATAACTTTATGAATTTAAGGAAGGAACTGAGGAAATCAAATCCATCTATACAATTCTTTGGCAACTCTGACACAGAAGTACTATTAAATTATATTGAAGTATATGGTGTTCAAAAAACTTTAAACACAGTTAAGGGAATGTTCTCATTTGCACTTTGGGATAAAAAAGATAAAAAATTAACTTTAGCTAGAGATATAGCTGGAGAAAAACCACTTTATTATGGATATATAAAAGGTAATTTGTACTTTGCATCTGAGCCAAAAGCAATAAAAGCAAAAGTTAAAGATTTAACAGTATGTCAAAAATCAATGAGATTGATGCTTAAATATAACTGCATACCAGCACCTTACTCAATTTATGAAAATATATTTAAAGTTGAACCAGCAAGCTATGTTACATTTAAAAATCCTTCAGATATCCCAATGATAAAAAGATATTTTTCTCCAAAGACTTCAAATTTTGATTATTCTAATGACGAATACCAAGATAAACTTGAAAAACTAATAGATAACTCAGTTAAATCACAAATGATATCTGATGTTCCAGTAGGTTCATTTTTATCGGGTGGAGTGGACTCGTCAATAATTTCATATTTCATGCAAAAAAACTCAGATGTACCTATTAACACTTTTTCTATTGGCTTTAATGAAAATTCATATAATGAGGCACCATATGCAAAGAAAATTGCAGAGGCTATAGGCGCTAATCATAATGAACTTTATATTGATGACAAAGATATGCGAGATTTTATTCATAAAATACCAGATATATTTTGTGAGCCATTTTCTGATAGCAGCCAGATACCAACATATTTTGTGTCAAAATTTGCAAGACAAAATGTAACAGTAGCTTTGACGGGTGATGCGGGTGATGAGCTTTTTGGAGGCTACAACAGATATTCATTTGCAAAAAAATATTGGAAGCAAATACAAATCACACCAAGAATTATTAATAAAAATATTTCAAATTTCCTTCTTAGTGTATCGTCAAATAATATCGAAAAAATTTCAGAAAGAATATTTAAAATTTTAAACAAAAAAATACCCTCTGACTTTGGAGGTAAAGTCCATAAATTTGCAAGATCTTTGGCAGCTCAAACCTTAAGTGAATATCATGATATTAATACTACTCATTGGAACGAAAATGCAGATATATATCATGATAAGAATTTTATTATGCCAAAACTTTATAGAGATAATAATAAAATCAATAATGTTGAAGATATGCTTCTATCAGATTTCTATGGATATTTGCATGATGATAATCTGTGCAAAGTGGATAGAGCTTCTATGTCAGTGAGCCTTGAAACAAGAGTGCCTTTTTTAGATAAAGACATAATCAATTTTGCATACTCTATACCTTTTAATTTAAAAATTAACTCTAATGAGACTAAATTTTTGTTAAAACAGATACTTTTTAAAAAGATTCCAAAAAGTCTATTTGAAAGACCAAAAGCTGGTTTTGCAATTCCAATCCATAAATGGATGAGACATGATATGAGTGACTGGATTGAACATATTCTTGATCTAAATATGGAAGATGATGAAATTATAGATTATAAAAAAATTAAAAAAATCTGGAATGATTTTAAAAATGGTAACAATTCTCATACTTATCAAATCTGGGATATTTTAATGTTAAGATCTTGGCTGGCAAATCAGAATAAAGGTTAACTTATTAATTCCAATAGAAACATACTTGTATATAATGACTCTTTTATAAACATATCATGACAAAAAGAGAAATCAACCAAGCTGACCCATTTGAATCTGAGTATTTTAATGATTACTACAAAGACTATAGAAGAAATTTTGTGGATTTATTTGATTCAGAAAAATACTTTTTAAAAGAATTTATAAATGAAAATGAGACAATCTATGATGTGGGTTGTGCAGTTGGTGGAATGTATGAAATCTTATCTAGTATGAAAAGTGAAATAAGATACCAAGGTGTTGATATTGCAGAAAAAATGATAGATCAAGCTAGAAAAAATTATCCAAATATAAATTTTGAAGTCGTTGATGGAATTAATCTGCCAGAGAAGGATGATAGTTTTGATGGTGTTTTATCATTTGGCACTACTGTCCATGAGCAACAGTGGGAAAAACTTATATCCGAATTATGGAGAGTAACAAAACAGGATCTGTTGTTTGATATTAGATTCGTTGATAATTTACCAACAATTTCAAATCTGTCATCTGGTTTCGTAGATGATGGAAGTGGATTAAAGTATCCATATGTGGTCATAAATTATAATGATTTCGTTAATCTCATAAGTTCCTTGAGTCCAAAACCTGATATTACAAAGATTTATGGTTATTTCGGTAGCGCTAATGATGATGTAACATTGCCAAAAGAATATTCAAAAATCTGTATGTCCTGTGTTCTGCTTAAGAAAAACTTTAAGGATGTTAATAATGACAAAAGCTCAATTGAATTACCTTTTAATATTTAAATGAAAGTTGTTCTATTAACAGGCCACCATCCTAGGCATTTCTATGTTGCAGATCAAATAAGTAAAATTGCTGATAAGTTACTAGTAGTTTCGTGTGCAATGGGCCTTAATCCAGCAGTTGTTGGTGATCATGGAGATGTAAAAGATCATGCAATCTCTTGGTTTGATGATAGATACACAACTGAGAAAGCTTATTTTCAATATGATGGTTTTTCGCCAGCCACAGGAACAGTTTTTCCTGTAGGTCCAAAAGAGATAAATAATTATGAAGTTTATAAGGTAACTAAAAACTTTAATCCTGACGTAATTGTTGTATACGGAACATCAATATTGAAAGGAGACATTCTTAATATAACTCCAAAAATAATCAATTTTCATCTAGGCATGTCACCTTATTACAATGGGGCAGGAACAAACTGGTGGCCAATGTATAACAAAGAATATGAATTTGTCGGAACAACCGTCCACTATCTTGATGCTGGAGTTGATACTGGAGAAATTATTGGGCAGTGTAGATCAAAAATTAGTCTTGGAGATTCTCCACATGATATTGGTAACAAGAATATTATTGCAGGTTGTAATTTAGTAACTGAAATTCTACCTATTCTTAAAGAGAAGTTTATTAAACCGGTTAAGCAGTGGGAAGTTTTAGGCAGACCGGTATACAAAATGAAAGAATTTACAGACATAAAGGTTAAGGAGCTATCTGAGAGAATTAAGGGTGGTGAAATTAATGAATTTGTAAATAAGAATTCTTGGGGAGACTATAAAATGGTGGATTTCAATTCAGGAGATCCAAAATTAGTATCTAGCAAAATATTATTACCATGATTTAAATTTATGCATATTGATGAAATCAAAACATATATGTTTCACTATATTAGGGATTCAAAAAGTAACGAATTGAGTTTTTTGAATAGCTTTAATGCAGAAAATTTTTTTTCGTTTGTAAATAAAAACCAAAAAAATATACTTTCTCAAAAATGCATTGAAAATCTTTTGCATCAGAGTGATGATTTAAACACCAAAAGAAGAATACTTTTAACTTTTGATGATGGCTTAAAAGATCATTATAAAGAAGCATATAGAGTGCTAAAATTTTTTAATTTGAGTGGAATTTTCTTTATAAATACAAAAAACATCATCTTTGGAGAGATGGATACAGTTCATAAAATGCATTTTCTTTACGGGAAGCTTGGTTGGGAAAAATTAGTTCAAATCATTATTAATGAATGTCGAAATAAAAAAATCAAAATTGAGGATTATTATGACAATGAAATGGCTAAAAACTCTTATCCACTAGATGAAGAAGAAGTTTCAAAAATTAAATATGCCATCAATTACAAGCTAAACCCCAAAATTAGAGATGAATTGGTTAGTTCAATTTTTAATAATTTTAGCGATAATTTTAAACAAAAAGATTTTTATTTATCAAAAGATGATATTAGTGAAATGTCAAAGAATGGAATGATATTTGGTTTTCATGGACATGAGCATGTTCCTTTTTCATCACTTGATAGTAGTCAACTATACCAATCTCTATTGAATCAAAAAATATTTTTTGAAGATATGGGAATAGAAAATTATGGTGTGCTCAGCTTTCCATACGGAGATATATCCTCATATAATAAAAATAATATAAATGTTCTTAATAAATTTGGTTTAAACTTAGCATTTATAGCGGATCAGCATAATACAAAGAAACACTCATTTAAAATTCTTAAAAGAACTGATTGTGCTGCTATTAAGTTGTGATTAATTTTAAGAGCTCTGATAGCAGCTTAGCAATTATTGATGTTCCCATAAGTTTATTGGCTCTTCGTTCAAGCCTTACAAACAATAATGAACTTAATGTTGATATATCAACACTAACTCTTTCATTAAATGATAATAAAAATCTTAAAGATCTTCATGCAAACGTTTTTAAAGAAATTAATTATGAGATTCACTCTAAAAAAAACTTATATTGGCTAATAAAAAAAATATTTTTAAGCTACAAGAATCGTTTGAATAATTTATTTATAACTGATTTAGGTATTAAAAACAAAATGTTAATTATTTTAATGAGATATGATAATTTGTTCATACTCGATGATGGCTTAGCCTCAATTTTGAGGGAGGAAAAGGCTATTAAGTTAATTTTATCTATATCTAAATCTATTTTTAATCTTAATGGCAGAAGAAATATAAATTATCTGTCTTTGTATAAGAAAATCTATGAGCTGCAGCCAGGTTACTTTAATTTAAAACTATCTAATAAGAAAAAATCTAATGTGTTTGAAAATAAATGTATTTATGTATGTTCTGCACCAACAATGGATGGTATGAGCATTAATGATGAAAATATTTTGACTGAGAGAGTTAAAAGCTTCTCTGAATCTCTGAAAAAAGAATTATTAATAATTCCACACAGGGTTGAAGAGGAGAAGTTTAGCAAAAAATATAAATTCTCAAAATATGTATACAAAATGGATTCAATTTTTGAAGAATTCTACTTAAACTCTGAGTTTAAGAACTGTACTTTTATTACTCTCTATTCAGGTGCCATTCTATGTGTAGATGATTCTCATGAAAAGTTCTACATCAGAGATTATTTCAAACCTCAAATTAAAAGAACATTTATTAATAAGATACTTCTGAAAAAAATATGGGACATTAATATTCTTTATGATTATTTTGATGAATGCAATGTTAAAAGACTCAATGATAATGATTTGTATATAAAATAGATGTATAATCCAAGTTTTATTAATTCATAATCATGTCCTACAAATACATTTCACCTAAGACTCATGAAAAACTTTACTTAGATGAGACAAATAATTGCCTTAAATCACAAGATGGAAAAGAATCTTTTGCTATTAAAGAAGGAGTTCCTTATTTTTCTGATGTTTCTAGTTTCGGAGAAAAAGAGACCCAAAGAGTATTTGGTGCTGAGTGGGAGACATTTACTGAGTATGATGCTGATAATCTAGAGAAGATGTCATATGGAATGGAAGATTTCTATAATGACAAAACAGTATTGGAAATAGGCTGCGGCTCAGGAAGGCATTCTAGAAGACTAATAAACAAATTTAATGCAAAACATGTTGAGGCAATTGATTTGTCTGATGCTGTTATTGTTGCAAAAAAATTAAATGAAGGAATTAATAATATTAATGTAGCTAACGCAAATGTATTTGAATTGCCATTTGAAGAAGAAACTTTTGACATTGGTTTTTCTCTTGGAGTACTTATGCATACTACTGATCCTAAAGAAGCCTTTAATTCAATGTGTAAGAAAGTTAAAAAGGGCGGAAGTGCAGTAATTTGGGTCTATGCAAAAACTCCAAGAAAATATTTTATGGAATTCTTTAGGTTTTTTACAAAAAATTCTCCAACCATTGTTCAAAAGATATTAGCATCAACACTTAGTTTCCTTTTATGGCCTCTAGTTTTGCTATCCAAAAAATTTGGTATATCTTTATCAAATCATTTTAAGGAATATGCAAAGTATGATTACTATGTATATAAAACTGATATGTATGACAGGATATCAGCTCCCTTAATTGCATTTTTTTCTGAAAAAGAAATCCAAGATTGGTTTGAGGACGTAGGGTTTGAAGAAATTGAAGTAACTACTTATGGAGATTTCTTTGTAAGAGGTTTAGGCAAATCAAAGGAATAATCTAGTTACAATTTTTTGCAAGCAAAAAATTCATCAGAAGAAACTATTTCCATAACTTTCCGTACAGATAGATTTATACTAATTAATATATGAAATATAGAGCAGACATAGATGGTCTTAGAGCCTTAGCTATATTGCCAGTTATATTTTTCCATGCAGGGTTTGATTTGTTTGATTCAGGTTTTTTAGGTGTTGATATTTTTTTTGTTATAAGTGGCTTTTTAATTACATCATTAATTCTAAAAGATATTTCATTAAATCGTTTTAGTGTTTTAAATTTTTACGAAAGAAGGGCTAGAAGGCTTTTACCAGCATTGTTTTTGGTATGTATAGTCTCATTGCCATTAGGATGGTTAGTATTGTTGCCAAGTGACTTAACTGAGTTTGGCAAGAGCATAATAACAACACTTACCTTTTCTTCTAACTTTCTTTTTTGGCAACAAGCAGGATATTTTGATGTAGAATCAGATTTAAAGCCATTACTTCATACCTGGAGCCTGGCTGTTGAAGAACAATTTTACATATTATACCCAGTATTTTTAATTTTATTTTGGAAATTTGGTCTAAAAAGAGTACTCAGTCTGCTGATAATAATTTTCTTAATCAGTTTTATTGTTTCAAATTGGGCAGCATTTAATAAACCTGCAGCAAACTTTTATCTGTTGCCAACTAGAGGATGGGAAATTTTAGCAGGAGCAATTCCAGCCTTCATATTAAAGATATATCCGAGATTTTTTAAGTCACATACTATTAATAGCATTTTTAGTTTTACTGGTTTTGTTTTAATAATTGCATCTTTTGTATATTTTTCACCTGTAACTCTTACTCCAAGCTTTAAAACTTTGCCTTTAATTTTAGGCACAGTACTTATATTAATCTTCTATGACAAATCATCTCCACTTTCAAAATTTCTTTCTTTAAAGCCAATAGTCTTTATTGGATTAATTTCTTATAGTTGGTATTTATGGCATTTACCAGTTCTTGCATTTGCAAAAAACTATTCATTAACTGGTATCTCAAACCTATCTATAGTTTTATTAATAATCCTTTCTTTTGTGTTAGCGTGTTTTAGTTGGAAATTTGTTGAAAAACCAATAAGGGATGGAATTTTAAGTAAGAAAAATTTTATACTTACAATTTCCGCTCTGTCTTTATCTATTATCATATTTTCATTTTTTTTAATTTTTAATGAAAAGAGTATTAACAATATTCCGAATGATTATTTAGAACCAAATTATGGAATTAAAGATAGAGAGTGTAATTTTAAGAGCATTGATGAATGTATTCTACGCACTGAATCAGAATTAATCTTATGGGGTGATTCTTATGCAATGCATTTGAGCCAAGCTATTAGCTCAAGCGCAACAAAAATTTCACATACTCAAGTAACAAAAAATACATGTTCACCTGTAATTAATACTTCAAAAACTATAAGTAATGTTCAATTTGCTGATGAATGTATAAATTTTAATAATATTGTTTTGAAAAGCATAGTTGCAAACAGCAATATAAAATACGTTATATTGTCCTCAACATTTAGTTTTGATAACAATAGGCCAATTAAAATAAACTCTCAATATTATGATGATTTTAATAATAAATTAATACTTGAAAATATTAATAAAACAATAGAAATCCTTGAGCAAAGTGGAAAAAAAGTTTTGATAATATCTCCTACACCAAGTACAAGAGATCATTATGATCCTGCTAGATGCTCCTTAAATGCTTTAAAAAGGAATATTTCTCCTGAAATATGTTTTTTTAATAAACAAGAGTATTCTAAAAAGACTATGAATGGATATAATTTACTTGAAGCTGTTGAGAGCAACTCAAAAATATTGTGGATCGACTCGCTTATTTGTGAAAAAAATATATGTAAAACAGTGATTGATGGGCACCCAATATACAGGGATAATGGACATCTTTCTTCTTATGGCTCTAATTTTATTGGCAAAAAGTTTAACCTTAATGAAATTATTTTAGAAAAGATCAATAGTAGTGATTAAGATAAAATTTAAAAATCCTTCAAAACCAATGCTTTATCTTAAAGAGCTTTATGACAATGCGCTAAAAAATGATCAAAAATTTCCTGAAGCATGTGCAATTTCTTCAATTGATAAGCTTTCAAGTGAAGTTGATTCAAGATTTGTAAACATTAAATATGTTTTTGATGATAGCTTAGTATTTTTTTCAAATTATGACAGTCCCAAGAGCATACAATTTCAG
>MDTG01347327.1_pt1 | contig 20844 bp, 23 predicted proteins | sample 811421 | NCBI WGS metagenome assembly MDTG01 (sample SAMN05326645, study PRJNA326480) | marine metagenome | isolation source: seawater | place: Pacific Ocean: South East | collected 2011
CGAATTATGTCTGTGATATTTTTAGAATAACCTTCTATATAATTATTAAAATTCAAAAATAAGTTGTTTGGATCGCTTGTCATTCTTTTCAAATCAAAATTAGAAATATTGTAAAAAGGTAAACCAATTTTCCTTTCAATAATTTGTGAAGGATCAACTACAACATTTTTATATTTATTATGAAGTTCTATCATTAATTCTTTTTTATCCTCTAAAACACAATCAATTCTTCTGAGGACAATAAAAGGTAAAATTACTTTCCCAAATTCGGCACGATTAAAAAGTCCTCTTAAAACATCATCGCCAGAAGACCATATAAGAGAAGATAAATTAGTTGGAGAATGCAAAATATTATTTAATTTATAATCAATATAGTAATCGAGATGATTTTTTTTATCTTGATAAGATATGGAAATTAATTTAATTGAGGTAATAGAAGAAAAAGTGATTACGTTAATGATGGATTAGATCAATCAGAAGAATATTTCAGAAATAAGAAGAAAGGTAATGATGACGAAACCTATTTCCCGCCAGAAGAATCAGAAGAACCACATTACTAGGAGCATCGACAAATTTAAAATCTTGAATATAAGGTGTAGAGAAATTTAAAACTCTACGATTTCTCTATAGAGATAAATTTTTACCTCCATATGAAACCTACGTGAAACCTCCATATTAAAATCCCTTGCCATAAGGTTTTAAAATTCTCACGTGAATACCGTGTGAAACCAATTTTTTAAAATATAACTGGGTTTACAACCTACTTTTCATTCCCACTCAATTGTTCCAGGTGGCTTACTTGTAATATCAAGAACAACTCTATTAACACCCTTAACTTCATTTACAATCCTATTTGAAATTTTTTCTAATATCTCATATGGTAATTTTGACCAATCCGCAGTCATTCCATCTTCACTTGATACACATCTTAAAACGACAGGCCAAGCATAAGTTCTTTGATCACCCATAACTCCAACAGAACGAACAGGCAATAAGACAGCAAAGGCCTGCCATATCTCATGGTAAAGACCAGCTTTATTTATTTCATCTCTAACTATAAAATCAGCATCTCGTAAGCTGTCTAATTTTTCATTGCTGACTTCACCAAGAATCCGTATTGCTAAACCTGGCCCAGGGAAGGGATGCCGTCTAACAATTTCATCTGGTAAACCAAGAGATCTACCAACTTTTCTCACTTCATCTTTAAAAAGCCATCTCAAAGGTTCAACTAATTTAAATTGTAAATCTTTTGGCAGACCTCCAACATTATGATGACTCTTAATTTTTACCGCTATTCTCTCACCCGTTGCAGGATCTATATTAGTACCAGCACTCTCAATAACATCAGGATAAAGGGTGCCTTGAGCTAAAAAATCAAATGGACCTAATCTTAAACTCTCTTCCTCAAAGACTCTAATAAATTCAGTTCCAATAATCTTTCTTTTCTTTTCAGGATCAACAACGCCTTTAAGCTTTTCTAAGAACCTTTCTCTTGCATTGATATATTCAACATTTATATGAAATTTCTGATCAAAAAACTCCATTAAAAATTCTGGTTCACCTTTTCTCATAAAACCTTGATCAATAAACATACATGTCAATTTATCTCCGATAGCTTTATGTAATAAAAAAGCTAATGTCGATGAGTCAACTCCACCCGATAAGGCAAGTAAAACTTTTTTATCTCCAACTTGATTTTTTACTTTATCTATAGCCTCTTCAATAAATGTACTAGTTGTCCAATTAGGCTCACAATTACAAATATTATAAATAAAATTTTTAATTACAACCATACCAAACTCAGAGTGAATTACTTCGGGATGAAATTGAACTCCATAAAGTTGGCTACTATGGTTTCCTATAGCTGCGCATTTAGTATTTTGAGTATTTGCTAAAGTAACAAAACCTGATGGTAAAGTTTTGATTGAATCTCCATGACTCATCCACATAGTCGACTCATTATCAACATCAGCAAGTAATACTTTCTGATCAATAATATTAAGAGGAGCTTTTCCATACTCAGCTGTTCCAACTGCAGAGGTAACTTCACCTCCTAAAGACTGAACCATTAATTGCATACCGTAACAGACACCTAAAATAGGTATTCCAAGATTCCATATTTTTTCATCGCAATCTGGCGCTCCAGGTGCGTAAACCGAATTAGGTCCTCCACTTAAAATAATTCCTTTAGGTTTAAGCTCTTCAATTTCAGATACCTTTGCACGGCAACTCATGACTAACGAGTAAACATTAGTTTCTCTAACTCGTCTTGCTATGAGTTCAGAATATTGCGAACCAAAATCTAAGATAATTATCTCAGGTGAGCGTTCTAAGTTTGTGAAAGTCGATTGCATATGTAAAAAATCATACTTAGGGAGTTAGAGCCAAGTCGAAATTTTTCATTAAATTGTAACCATTCATTCCAGCCCACCTCAAGCATCTTTTTTTATTAAACATCACTGATCCAATAGTAATGTCTGAACTTAAATAGCGATTTACATAATCGCAAGATTTTTTTTCTATTTCATTTGCAATTCTCTGCCACAGTATTGAAGAAAAATTAGAACTTTTAGAATCCAATAAATTAAATGCTTCTTCTATTGATTTTGACTTAGACAATTCTTCTATAAAATGAAATGGCAATTTCTCCTTAATTGCAAGAAAAACTAAAATCTCAATTCTTGCATCAGCAAGATGATTATGAGTATTAAAAATATTTCCTGCTAATTTTATTAATTTTCCATGATAAGCAAATAAAAGCAGATTTTTTACCTTTTCTTTTGCGGCGGAAACAAGCAAAGGTCCAATCCAATTACCAGTTTTAACAAGAATATCTTTTTTAATACCGGACTTGCAGGCTAAATCGTAGCCATTCTCTCCAACAACAAAAACTAAAGAACCTTTAAAATTATCTGCTGAACATTTAAATCTAAGATCTGTAATTGCTTCTTGAAGTTGTGAAGGTGAAGAACTAATTTGTGCCTCAGCTTGAGTTCCTATTAACGCCAAACCATCTACAACTCCAAAAGCTTCATTACTAGTTCTTTTCGCAAGTTCAACTCCTCTTGGGAAAATAACCTCTAAAACAACTTTATAAGCTTCTGGGATTTGAGGTTTTAAATTAATTTGTAAAAGATCAATTGTGAATTGCGACATTGAAATTTTTTTAGATTTTTTTATTAAACCGACACCTTCACCTGCTCTTAAATCAAGCCATTCTTTATTGAGTTGATCTTCTTTATGTTGAAATTTTACAAAAGCCCAAACTTCCATACCTCTAGTAATATCAAGAATCTCTCCCGAATCGACCTTTGTTATGGCTAGCGCTTGTTTTTTACTATTTAAAAGTGATCCAGAAATAATCTGCACATCAATTGAGGATTTGCTATTGGGTAGTGAAATTGATTGTTCTGACTTAAATTCTTTACCCAATAATAATTCAAGGGCGGCTTTTGCAGATGCTGCGACCCAAACTGGAAGTGTAAATCCTTTCTTAACTGTAGAAAAATGATTAATAACTAAAGTAAAAATAGAAAGTCTTTTTAGTATGTTTAATTTTCGACCTTGTGACCATGAAGGATAAACTTTCGCTAATGATTCCTGGCCCTACTCCAGTTCCAGAGAGTGTATTAAAAGCCTTTTCAAAACATCCTATTGGACATAGAAGTAAGGATTTTCAATCAGTAGTTCAAAGAACACATGAACTTCTTAAATGGCTTCATCAAACAGATCAGGAAGTCATGACAATTACAGGCAGCGGAACTGCTGCCATGGAGTCTGCAATTATTAACACTTTATCTCGTGGAGATAAGGTTATTTGCGGAGATAACGGCAAGTTTGGGGAAAGATGGGTAAAAGTTTGTCAAGCTTATGGTTTAGAAGTAAAAATTATCAGAGCAGATTGGGGTGAACCTCTAGATCCAGAAGAATTCAAAAATTGTTTAAAAACTGACAAAAATATTAAAGCTGTAATAGTTACTCACTCTGAAACATCTACCGGAGTATTGAACGACCTTGAATTAATCGCCAAGCACACCAAAGAGCAAAGTAATGCACTCGTAATAGCTGACTGTGTTACGAGTTTAGGAGCTTGTAATGTTCCTATGGACAAATGGAATATAGATGTTGTTGCATCAGGATCACAAAAGGGATATATGATGCCTCCGGGTCTCAGTTTTGTTGCACTAAGCAAAAAAGCGTGGGATTCAACAGAGAGCTCTAACCTTCCTAAATTTTATTTAAACCTAAAATCATACAAAAAATCTCTCGAAAAATCTAATACTCCATTTACTCCAGCAGTAAATTTATATTTTGCTCTCGAATCATCTCTAATTATGATGAATAAAGAGGGACTTCCAGAAATTTTTAAAAGGCATGAAAGATTAAAACGTGCAGCACAAGCTTCAATGGAATCAATTGGATTAAAATTATTTGCCAAAAAAGGGTATGGCAGTCCAGCTATTACTTCAGTAGAGCCAGTTGGATTTAATGCAGAACTTATTAGGAAAATAATGAAAGATAAATACGATATTTTGTTAGCAGGTGGTCAAGACCACTTAAAAGGAAAAATCTTTAGAATTGGGCATTTAGGCTTTGTCTCTGACAGAGATTTAATTAGTGCAGTTTCATCACTTGAGACAGTAATTTATGAATTGAATGAAAAAAATCAAAAAATTGGACCAGGTTTAGAAGCAGCTTACAAAGAACTTACTTTTTGACATGATCATGTACCAGGCTCTCTAAGGTCTTCACCAATTCTAAGTATTTTAGACCTGATAATATCGCTTTGATCCTGATCACCTTTTGATTCAGAGATTGCAAGTGCAAACTCTAATTTTTCAAGCATGTGATTTTCTTCATAAAAGGCTTTCTTTTTTGAAACCTTTACTGAAGAAGAATTATTTTTACTGATAAAAGAAGAAAACCTTTTTGCCATAATTCATTCCTTTTTCACATTATGGCAAAAAGAAATGCTTTTATGCGGCGATACTCTTATCAAATTCCTCTTCAATCCAGTTTTCATCGTCAGATAAATTTTCAGAAGATAAAATTTCATCTTCCTTGTTTAAGGATTTCTCAAATTGACTATCATTTTCTGAAGTCTTTTCTGCCTGAGGAGCCCCTAAAAGTTCTTGGCAAGCTTTAAGACTTTCGTCAATTTCATCCAGCCTTTGAATATCATCCATTTGTAAATCTGAATGATTTTCTTTAAGTTGATTTTCAATTAACTCAAATCTTTGTTCAAGATTTACCAACCTTTGAGATAGAGCTATAATTGTTTGAGCTAAATCCTCTGTAGTTCTGGTAATCCTAAAAGAGCAGTTTGAAGTCATAAGAATACAAATACATAATTAAATAACAACACATCGAAAGCGATCTCTCAAGTCCTTTTAAAATTTAAATAATTAGAAACAGATTTTTAACTAATAGAGATTTTAATAAAAAGTTTTTATAAAACAATAAAATCCACGTAAATTAAGCTCAATTTAAATTCAAATTCTTAACTATATATATAAAAATAAATAATTATATTAAAAATTGAATTAATAAAGACCATGAATATAGGATTGTTATGAAATGGATAGTTAGCTTTTCTGAATAATTTCTATGTGATCTAGACTAGCCAAAATTCAATATATAGATACGCTTAACATAGGTATTAAATGACTATGACAAAAAAACTAAGGTTATTATTTATTCCTTTATCTCTTATCTTTGGCACACTGAATTTAACAAGCACATCTGCAAAAGCCGGTATAACAACAGGAGCAGATATATATTGTGTAATGAGAGCTGGAGGAAATGATCACGAATCCAGTTGGGAGGCCGCTTACCAAAACATTAAAAAGGAGAAAGCCGGACTTTTTAAGACTTCACCAAAACAAGCAGCATCTATAATTGTTGAAGAAGTTGTTTCAGAAACAGATAAATTTAATGATTGTATTCAATATTTAGGTGATCTATATACACCTAAAACACCTCCTATAGATGAGGAATTAACAAAAGAAGAGGAAGACTTTAGTACAAAAGGAGACTTCGATAGATACGATTATTAGTATCAAAGAAAATGTTTTGATTAGAAATAATAAAAATAATTTCTACTAGTAAAAAAGTATTGACTAAAAAAAAAAAGAAGGCAAAATTTAAATAATTATGCTTAGCATATGCACTTCAAAGATGCAGTTTTCTTAGAAGATCTATGTCCAAAGCTTAGAAATAGAAGATGGAGAAGATCATTACACGACTACACTAATAAAAGTTGTATCTATTGCGGATGTCCCTCAGAATCAATTGACCATGTACTTCCAAGGAGTAGGGGTGGTATAAGTATTACCAAAAATTGTGTTCCAGCATGCTTATCTTGTAATGGTCAAAAGTCAAATTTAGACGCATTGGATTGGTATAGAAAACAAAGATTTTATGACCCACGAAGAGCAATGGCTATTAAAGCATGGACTGATGGTGACTTGAGGCTGGCAATGAGATTATTAGAATGGTCAAAACCTAAAAAAGATAAAAATTCGGAAATTTTCGTCGAGGCCGCTTAGATTACCAAACATTGCAAGCAGTTACTGAATTATATTTCTCGCATATCGAAGCAAGTTGATTTGGTTGTTCTGGAACGTAAAATATTGATGTGGCAATTAATGCAAGTGGGATAAGGTGTAAAAGACAAAAGCTTTTATCCACCCTCTTTGACCTCTGGTCATAATTACTAATCAAATTGCTTTCAAGCATTTGAGTTTGGTGAAAAGAGCAAGTCATGCAAATCTCGCGGCTAATACATTTGTACCAATGCAAGAAACAGTTGTCAACCATTCCAGATTTTTTCCAAAAAATTCTAAAGTAATTATTTTCGGAGCTGGATATACCGGGAAGCATTTAGCCTCTATTTTAAAAAAACTTGGAGTTAAAGTTATTTGCAGCAGAAGAATAAAAAAAGACAATCCTTCTGATTTCATATTTGATAGCACAACAAATAAGCTTCCAAATGAGGATATATTTTTAAATACAACTCATATACTTAGCTGTATTCCACCAGATGAAAATGGAGAAGATCCAGTAATAAATAAATTGGGATATATTTTAAAAAATTTGAAATTAAAATGGGCTGGATATTTATCTACTACTGGTGTTTACGGTGACTCAAACGGGGAATGGGTTAATGAGGAATATATGCCAATGCCAAACCAAAACAGAAGTAAAAGAAGACTTGATTGCGAATCTGAATGGATAAATTCAAAATTACCTGTTCAAATTTTAAGGCTTCCAGGAATTTATGGGCCTGGGAGGTCTGCATTAGATAACTTAATGGCAAATAAATGCAGACTTATTGATAAACCTGGTCAAATATTTTCAAGAATTCATATTGATGATATTGCAGGCGCAATTATTCACCTAATAAACCTTCACGGGAAAGGAATTCAACCTAAAGTTATCAATATTGCTGATAACTTACCGTGTAGAAATATTGATGTAATTTATTATGCTGCAAAATTATTAAAGATCGATCCTCCGCCAATTGAACCCTTTCATATTGCATCAAATACATTAAGCCCAATGGCATTATCTTTTTGGCAAGAAAACAGAAGGGTAAGTAATAAAATGCTTTGCAAAGAATTACACTATTCTTTAATACACCCAGACTATAAATCAGGTCTTATTGATTGCCTTAAATACATTACCAATTAAATATTTATAATCAATAATGAATAATACTTATCAAAATAAGAATTCAAAAAAAATTATTATTACTACGGGAGATCCAGCTGGGATTGGTACAGAAATAATATTAAAGGCTTTGGACAAAATTGAAAGTAATTTAAGTAAAAATATTGTGTTAATTGGATGTAAAAAAAATATTTATAATACTTATGATCATTTAATTTCTAAATCTTGTAAAGATATTATCAATCCTAAGGATATAGAAATAATTGATATGGCAATGAATACTAATGTTCAGTTTGGGAAGTCAAGTCCGGACTGCGGTAATGCTAGCTTTAATTTTTTGAAGAGAAGTATTAACTTGGTTTTAAACAATCAATTTAGGGGACTAGTTACAGGACCAATTTCAAAATATTCATGGCACCAAGCTAATCATATTTACGATGGACAAACCGAATTACTTGCCGAGGTATCCAAATCAAATAAACCTTCAATGCTTTTTACGGCAATTTCCCCAAAAAGCAGATGGCGTTTTAATACGTTACTAGCAACTACTCATATTCCCCTGTCTGAAGTACCAATCAAATTAAACCCTGATTTAATCAAATCTAAACTCGATGCATTATTTGAATTTTGTAATAAATTTAACTCTCAACCAAAATTACTAGTAGCTGGTATTAATCCACATGCAGGAGAAGGAGGGAAAATTGGAAAGGATGAAGAGAATTGGTTGATACCTACATTGAATGAATGGAGAAAAAAAAATCCCACAGCCATACTCTCTGATCCAATCCCACCAGATACTTGTTGGCTTTTAGCATCAAAATTGTGGAATAACAATAATCACAAAACTTATGAATCTCTTGATGGAATCTTGGGGATGTACCACGATCAAGCATTAATTCCTACAAAACTGATCGCTTTTGATTATGCAGTAAATACAACATTAGGAATACCTTTCATTAGAACATCTCCTGATCATGGGACAGCATTTGATATTGCTGGAAAAGGTATTGCTAATCCTCAAAGTATGATTGAAGCAATAAAGACAGCATTTGAACTTACATAACCTTAAATTATTGGAACTTCACTTACGCTTTAACTCTCATAAGTGCTTGACCAAACTCAACAGGTGTTCCATTCTCAACCAAAATTTCTACGACTTCGCCACTAATTTCAGATTCTAGTTCATTCATAAGTTTCATTGCTTCGATAATACATACAGTTTGGCCAACTGATATTCGACCGCCAACATCCACAAATGGAGAATCATCGGGAGATGGAGCTCTATAAAAAGTTCCAACCATCGGAGCAGTTATTTCAATTAAGTCTGATCTTGTACCAGGCGCAGATGGTGGATCCTGTGAAGGTTGAGTATTATTTTGTTCCTTTTCAATCCCCTGAGGTGCTATTTGTTCAGCAGTAATGAATGTAGTTGGTTCGTTTGTAACAACCGCAGCTTGAGTTGTAATTGAACTATTTCGCTTAATTTCTAAACGAAAATCTTCTCCCTCAAGAAAGAATTCTTGAATATCACTCCCACTAAGAGTGTCTATTAATCGATGTAATTCTTCGTGATCAAGATTAATTGTCATTAGTTTTCTCGGCCAAGGTAGCTGTCATTACGAGTATCAACTTTAATTTTTTCTCCTATTGAAATAAATAAAGGAACCATAACTTGTGCGCCTGTCTCAACAATAGCTGGCTTTGTTCCACCTGTTGCAGTATCTCCTTTAACGCCAGGATCAGTCTCCTTAACCTCTAAAACAACAGAATTTGGAAGTTCAACCTCAAGGGGTTTTTCGTTCCATGTAATCACATTCACTTCCATGCCCTCCTTTAGGTACTTTTTGCTTTCACCAATTTGATCAGGAGTTAGTCTTGTTTCTTCATATGTAGACATATTCATAAAAACAAAATCCCCTGAATCCATGTAAGTATGTTGAAGAGTGGATTTTTCAAGCAATGCTTGAGGTACCATTTCTCCAGCTCTAAAGGTTTTTTCAACAACGTTGCCATTCTGTACAGATTTTAATTTTGTACGCACAAAGGCTGAACCTTTGCCAGGCTTAACATGAAGAAACTCAACCACCCGCCAAACGGCACCATCTAGTTCAATAGTGGTGCCAGTGCGGAAGTCATTACTTGAAATCATTTCCGCCAAAGTCCCCTATAGATAATAGGGCCAAGACAAAGTCCTGCAAAACTTATGTGACATGCAAAAAACTTTTCTTTCATTTTTAATTGGGATTACATTCCTAATAAGCACAATTTTTGTCCCCCAATCAGTAGATGCGGGGCTTCCTCCTGGAAATCGTGTAAAGGATCCTTACGCAATTTTGAGGAATTCCTTACCTATTGAACAAAAAGATTTAAGAGAAGTCCAAAACCAACTTGAAGAAACAAGCGACGCTTTAAGAGGAAGCAGATGGCCAACTATTGTTAAAGCCACCTCAAGAAGTAAATTTGTTATAAACAACAGAAAAAATCAGATAATTAACTCAATACCGGAACAAAAGAGAAAAGAAGGTGAAATAATCTTTTCTTCTCTAAAAAAAGATCTTGATGATTTGTCAGTAGAAGCAAGTGAAAAAAATAAAATTGCTTTCATAAAGTTAAGAGATAAAAGTCTTGAAGAAATTGGAAATATTGAAAAATTAATTGTCAAAGATGATTTTCCTTATGAAATTCCATCTAAATATGATGATTTACCTAGGCTGCTAGGCAGAGCAACAGTAGAAATAAAAACTTCAAAAGGAAAAATGAAAGCAATAATTGATGGATATAATGCGCCTTTAACAGCAGGAGCATTTATAGATTTAGTTGATAAAGGTTTTTATGACAATTTACCGATAAACAGAGCCGAAGAATTTTTTGTACTTCAAACAGGTGATCCTTTAGGTGATGAAATTGGATATAAAAATCCAGAGACAGGAATTGAGAGGACCGTTCCGCTAGAAATAAGAATTCCCAAAAAGAATGAAACTATTTATGAAAATACATTTGAAGACCTTGGACTATATACAGAGACTCCCGTTTTACCATTTGCAACAGTTGGAACACTTGGATGGGCACACTCTGATGCAGATTTAAATGATGGATCATCTCAGTTTTTCTTCTTTCTGTATGAAGCAGAATTAAACCCTGCAGGAAGAAATCTTATTGATGGAAGATATGCTGCATTCGGATATGTAGTAGAAGGTGAAGAAATACTTGGTAATTTAGAAATTAATGATCAAATTAAATCAATAAAAATTTTAAATGGCTCAGAACAATTTAAATCAAAAGCTTAAAAACAATTTGGGATCAACAACTCTTGCAGAATTGGGTGAGATTGAGTTAATAAATCGTTTAAGTCAGTTTATGGATACGAATCAAATAGAAAATGATACTGCTCTTATCGAACCTTTAAAAAATGAAAAATTAATTATCAACACAGATGTTTTAGTAGAAAACATTCATTTCTCAGACAAACTTTCAACTCCATCTGATATTGGTTGGAAAGCAATAACATCAAACCTTTCTGATTTAACTTGTAGCGGAGCAACAAAATTTCTCTATTTCACTATTGCTTTAATTGCACCGTCAAGCACATCATGGAAATGGGTTGAGGGTGTCTATTCAGGCATTAATGAAGCACTTAAAAAATATGGCGGAAAACTTATTGGTGGTGATTGCTCAAATGGTAAACAAAAAATATTATCAATAACTGCTATTGGTTCTCAGGGGCCTATTGAACTTAATAGATCTAATGCAAAAGCTGGAGATTTGATAGTTTCATGTGGACCGCATGGTTTGAGCCAAGTTGGCTTATTAACACTTCAAAATGAAGATGAAATTATTAACTTATTTTCAAACAGTCTGAAACATATCGCAATTAAATCTCATAGGCGTCCAAGGCCTTCTGTAGAAGCTTTAGAAGCTCTTATAAGATCAATGCCTAATTCATGCCTCAAAGTTGCTGGAACAGATAGCAGTGACGGTTTGCTTGAAGCCGTAAAATCTATTTGCAGGAGTAGTAATTGTCTTGCAGTCCTTGATCAAGACAATTTACCTAAACATTCTTACTGGCCAAATAACAGAGATCTTGACCATTTATGTCTCGCGGGCGGCGAAGATTATGAACTAATAATTTGTTTGCCAAAAAATTTGGCAAACAAATTAATTAATGAATTTCCCCAATCAAAAATTATCGGATATATGAGAAAAGGTGAACCCAAAGTCATCTGGAAAAGTGGCTCAGAAATAATTTTGAAAAATAATCTATCTTTCAAACATTTTTAAATCTCTCTATTTCCAATTTTTTGCAACAATCTCAGCCAAATCAACAACACGTTGACTATATCCCCATTCGTTGTCATACCAAGCTACTACCTTAATTAAGTTATCACCAATAGCCATGGTTAAGGCTGTATCGACAATTGTTGATTCATTAGTCCCAGCATAATCGCTTGAGACAAGGGGTAAATCTCCATATTTAATGATGCCTTTCATATTGCCTTCTGATGCAGCCTTAAGAACTGAATTAACTTCAGCTGCAGTAGTTGGTTTTGATGACTCAAATACTAAATCAACGGCAGAAACATTTGGTGTTGGTATTCTCATTGCAATACCAGTTAATTTACCTTTCATTTGTGGATAAACCAATGCAACAGCCTTTGCTGCTCCCGTAGATGTTGGAACAATATTCATTGCAGCAGCTCTTGCTCTACGCAAATCTCTATGACTATTATCTAAAATCCTTTGGTCACCTGTGTAACTGTGAATAGTTGTCATTAATCCCTTCTCAATTCCAAAAGATTGATCTAAGACCTTAACTATTGGAGCCAAGCAATTAGTTGTACAGCTTGCGTTACTTAAGATTTTAAAATCTTCATGCCTGTAAGAATCAGCATTAACTCCAACTACATAGGTACCTACTCCATCTCCTTTACCAGGTGCTGTAAGAATAACCTTTTTTGCACCAACTTCTAAATGCTTGCTTGCACCAACATCAGTATTAAAAACTCCTGTTGATTCAATAACAAGATCAATACCCCACTCTTTCCAAGGAAGATTTAGAGGATTTCTATCAGAAAAACACTTTATGGTTTTTCCATTAATGACAAAAGTGTCATCAGTGTAATCAATTTCAGCGTCTTTGATTTGACCAAGAATTGAATCATATTTCAATAAGTGGGCATTAGTTTTTGGGTCAGAGGTAACGTTAATACCTACAACCTCTAGGTCAGTATTAGCACCTCTGCTTAACCAACAGCGCATGAAATTACGGCCAATTCGGCCAAATCCATTTATCGCAACTCGCAAAGTCATGTAAAATTAAAATCTAAGTAGTACTGGCAGCCGATCATACAGACTGATGCTCAACTTTTGCGAAAATCTGAAAAAATTGAATTGTTAATGCTACAAAACTGACCTAAAAAAGGTTAAAAATGACAAAAACTATGCGTTCTTGATAAGTCAACGGTATCTTTCAATTAATGGAGCAGAATTGTGATTCTTAGTTCTGATCGTAAAAAACATCTTCATTTTGTTGGGATAGGCGGCATAGGAATGTCCGCATTAGCTCAGGTATTTCATAAGAGAGGATTTTCGGTATCAGGATCAGATTCATCAAAAAATAGTATTACGAGTCATTTGAAGGAAAATGGAATAAAAATGTTTAAAACTCAAAATTCATCAAATATTATTGATATAACTAAAAATTTAGATAAAGACCCAATAATTATATATAGCAGCGCAATTCACGAAAATAATGATGAACTAAGGATTTCAAAATTATTAAAATTGAAAATAATACATCGAGCAGATTTACTTCAAATTTTAATTAAAAAACATAATTCAATATGCGTTTCGGGAACACATGGAAAAACAACAACAAGCACTTACATTGCAACTTTATTGACACTATGTCAAAAAGATCCAACTGCTATAATAGGAGGTATAGTTCCACTTTTTAAAAGTAATTCAAGAATAGGAAAAAGTAATTTAATAGTAGCAGAAGCTGATGAGTCTGATGGAACTATAACTAAATTAAAATCTAACATTACTCTAATAACCAACATAGAACTAGATCACACAAATCATTATCCAAATATAGGTAAACTTATAAAAACAATGCAAGAATTTTCTTCAGAAAGCGAAAATTTAATAGCAAATTATGATTGTAATATTTTAAGAAATAATTTTTCAGCTAACGCATGGTGGTCTAACAAAAAAATTAGTAAAGTAAAATATTCTGTTATTTTAAAATATCAAGATGGAAATAACATTATTGCAAAATACTTTGAAAATAGTATTTACATTACAGATATATCTATACCTGTTGCCGGAGTGCATAACTTAAACAACGTAACAGGTGCTATTAGTGCATGCCGGGAAATTGGAATACCCATAGAAATAATTTGTGAAAATCTTAAATATCTTAAATCTCCAAAAAGAAGATTCGAAATCAAAGGATATTTAAATAATAGATTATTTATTGACGATTACGCCCATCATCCAACGGAAGTTAAAGCCACCTTGTCACATGCAAAATCATTAATTATTAATAAAAATAATTCATTAAAAATTAATCCAAAAAGAATAATTACAATCTTTCAACCTCATAGATATTCAAGGACTGCTGATTTGTTTAAAGATTTCTCAAAATCTTTTAATGATACTAATATTTTAATTTTGGCTCCCATTTACAGTGCTGGAGAGAGACCAATAAAGGAAATTAATATTGAGAATCTAGCAATCAATATAAGAAAATATAATCCAAAGATAATTATCAAAACCGCAAAAAACTTTAATCAAATAATAAAATTAATTGAAATAACAACTAAAAACGATGATTTAATTATAACTATGGGAGCAGGAAACATAGATAAAATTTGGAATATTTTAAATGATAATATACAAACTAAATTATTCCTTCAAGCTGCATAAATTTATATGAATGCTATTTAATCACTATTTATCTAATTATACTACATTAAAAATTGGAGGTCCAGCTGAACTATTTTATGAACCTAAAAATATCAAAGAAACTATTAATATAATAAATTGGGCTAATTCAAAAAAAATTCCATATTATATTGTTGGTGCAGGATCAAATTTGTTAATTAGTGATAAAGGAGTTTCTGGCTTAGTAATTTGCACAAGAAAAATTAAAGGTAAAGTTTTTAATAGTGAACAAGGCATTTTAAAAGCTAATTGTGGCGAATCATTGCCAGGCCTAGCCAGAAGAGCAGTGAAAGAAGGACTTGAAGGGCTTGAATGGGGAATTGGCATACCAGGAACCTTAGGTGGTTCAGTTGTAATGAACGCAGGGGCTCAAGGTGGAAGCATAGACAAAAGCTTGATATCAGTAACAGTTTATTGTAAAAAAAGGAATCAAATACTCGAATTAGAAAAAAAGGATTTAAATTTTTCTTATAGAAGTAGTATTTTCCAGCAAGGGGCATTTATTGTATTATCCGCAAAATTAAAAGTATTCAAAAGTAAAAATATTTTTGAATTAAATAAAAAGATTGAAGATAACTTACGAGCAAAAACATCGACTCAACCATACCAATTTCCAAGTTGTGGCAGTGTTTTTAAAAATCCTGAAAATCATCAAGCTGGAAAAATTATTGATAAAATAGGTTTAAAAGGAAAAAAAATTGGTGGAGCTGAAATATCAGATATGCACGCTAATTTTATAGTAAATAAATCAAAAGCATCTTCTGATGATGTGATTGGATTAATTAATCTAGTAAAAAATAGAATTAAAGATAAATATGGAATTTTACTGGATCTTGAACTAAAACAACTCGGATTCCCAAGAACCGACTAGTCTGAAGATTCGCACATAAAAACAATGGCTGGATTCGGACTACCAAATTTTGGACAACTAGGCGAGGCTTTTAAAAAAGCTAAAGAGATACAACAGAATGCTCAGAAACTTCAAGAAGAGCTTGATGAAATGAAGCTTGAGGGGAAAAGCTCAGACGATAAGGTAAGTATTTGGCTTTCGGGAAATCAATCACCATTAAAAATAACTATTGATGAATCTTTGATACAAGAAGGCCATGAAAAAATTGAATTAAGCATTCTTGAAGCACTCAAAGATGCCCATGAAATCTCGACATCAACTATGAAATCAAGAATGGAAGAATTAACTGGTGGTCTAAAGCTTAATTTACCCGGCTTTCAAGAAGATGAAGATTAACCATATCAGTTAAATCCTCCCTGTAGAAATCATATCTTTGAGTATTTGTATCTAGACAGCATCCTTGTTCTCCACGATGCAAACAATCTCTATATTTACAGGATGAACTTTTTAGTTGTGAAGATAACTCTGGGAATAAATAGACCAGATCTCGAGGTTTTACATTTAAAAATGGTTTATTAAATCCTGGTGTGTCAGCAATATATGAATCTTTGAATACATTAAATATTTCTACATGACGAGTTGTATTTACTCCTCTTTTAAGTTTATTTGAAACGTTTTTAATAGGAACATTGCTATTAGGAATAAGATAATTTATTAAACTACTTTTACCAACTCCAGATGGTCCACATAAAACTGACATTTGACATTTATATAATTTTTCTTTTAATTCATTCATACCAATATTATTTTTTAAAGATATAACAATAGGATCATATCCCCATAATTTTAACTTATCAATAATTAAATTACATTTTAATTTATCAATTAAATCGCTTTTTGTTAAAATTAAATGAACTTTTAAATTTGAATTCTCAGCCTTAACAAGAAATCTACTTGTTTGAAGATAGCTAAATTCAGGCTGCAAAAGTGAAGTTAAAACAAATATATCTGTTACGTTTGCAAGAGGTGGTTTATCTATATAGTTTACTCTATTATTTATTTGAATAATTGTACCTCTCTTTCGTTTAAAATCTATATTGTCAACTAAAACTTCATCGCCAACATAAACAAAATTTCCAGAAAATCTCATTTTTTTTTGCGATCTACATAAAACATTTATTATTCCTTGTGAGTCAGACTTTATATTTTTAATTGAACGATTTAAATCAATCTTAACAATAAAAAAACCTGCTTTTGAAGCAATTACTAAACCATTAAAAGGGGAACTATTTATTAACAAAGGGATCTATTTTTAATGTTAAAAATTCTTTACTAGAAAATAATATAGTAATCTTAAAATCATTTTTTGATAGTCCTGAAAGAATAGAATCTTCCGATTCTCCCCTATCAATATCAACTTTTAAATATTGAAAAGGCTCAAGATTTTCTATTGCCAGGCTACATCGGACAAAATTTAATGGGCATGGTGTACCTCTTAAGTCTAAATAATTATACTCAGTTTTTATATTATTCAATTTAATTCTTTCCAAATAATGCAGCAAATAATCCACTCTTATGATGATGATGTTGAGGCCCTCTTGCGGAATGATGACTAGCTAATTCGTTTAATAAAGATTTTTCTTCCTCAGTTAAGCGAGTAGGTAATTGAACTTTAATAGAAATACTATGGTTACCTCTAGCAACAGGATTACCTAATTTTGGAATACCTTTATTTTCTAAAGTTAAAACTGAGTTTGGTTGTGTCCCAGAAGGAATTTGTAATTTAGTAGGGCCATCAACTGTTTCAACCTCAATAGTATCTCCAAGAATTGCTTGCAAATAACTAACATTTATATCTGAATATATAGTTAATCCTTCTCTCTTCAATTTTGAATGATTTTTAACCTTTATAAAAACATATAGATCTCCAGAGGGACCACCTCTAGGCCCTGCATTACCCTCGCCAGAAACTCTCAATCTCGTACCCGTATCAACTCCCGCTGGGATATTAATTCTTAATTTTTTACGAACCTGCTTAAGTCCCTTACCGCCACAAGGCATACAAGGATTAGCAATCATTTGACCTGTTCCAGAACAATTTGGACATTCTGTAACCTGGGTAAAACTTCCGAATGGAGTTCTAGTTGCTCTTCTAACTTGACCTTGTCCTCCACACGTAGAACAACTAACAGGTCCAGTTCCTTGCTTGGCTCCAGTTCCTCGACAAACTTCGCAACTTTCTAAATGAGGAATTTTGATTTCTTTTTCTTGACCAAATACAGCTTGGGTAAATTCAATATTTAAATCATATCTCAAATCATCTCCTTGCTGAGGACCTCTTCTTTGAGGACGTCCCTGATTACCTCCAAAACCCCCGAAACCACCATTAAATACTGAGTTAAATAAATCTTCTAGTCCTCCCATATCTCCCATATCAGGCATCCCTGCAGCACCACCAAGACCTGCTTCACCAAATTGATCATATCTAGCTCGCTTTTGAGGATCACTCAGAACTTCATATGCTCTACCTATTTCCTTAAAACGCTCCTCAGCGCCAGCTTCTTTATTAATGTCAGGATGATATTGCCGTGCCATTTTTCTATAAGCACTTTTTAAAGTATCTTGGTTTGCATCTTTGCCCACCCCTAATAAATCGTAGAAATTAGCCATTAGCTCGGAGAAAATTTGATTAGTAAAAGAAGATTAATCATTTAATTATTTTGAGTCTTATCTTCTGATATAGAAACTGATTCATCAGAATTATTTGAATTATCAAGTTCTACATTATCTTCAGATTTGGCTTCTTTTGGACCAGGACCCATTGAAACTTTTACTAAAGCATGCCTAATGACACGACCTTCAAGGTGATAACCACGTTGGAGCTCTTCAGTGATTATGTCCTCTTTGTAATTCTCACTTGGTTCTCTCATAACAGCTTCATGTAATGAAGGATCAAAATTTTGACCAACTACTCTCATTGGAGCAACACCAAGTTTTTTAAGAACATCTACTAGTTGTTTATAAAGACCTTGATAACTTCTATGCAATGCTTGAGCCTCTTCTCCTTCTGGAGTTAATTGCTGCCTTGCTCTCTCAAAATTATCAATTACGGGGAGAATCTCAGTTAATACACTGCAAGTCAATTGCACTTTCAAATCATCATTATCTTTAGATTGCCTTTTGCGAAAATTATCAAAATCTGCAGCTATTCTCATATATTGATTTTTTAGAGTCTCATGTTCTTTCTCAAGTTGCTCAAGCCTTGCTTCGTTATCTGCGAGTTGAGTAGAATGATTTTTTATATCATTGGATTGAGGTTGCTGAGTATCTGAAATATCAGTATCTACAAATGTATTTTTATTATCAGATTGAACCTTGGAAGAATCTAAAGTATCAGATTCAACAAGTGTTTCATTATTTTCAACTGACGTTTCATCAGTTTGATGAGATTCTTCGTTGTTCATATGACCATATTGTATAAAACTTTTATCTATGTTGAATGCTTAGGTGTTCTAAGCACAAGTTACGGAAGCCCACACCTATTAATTTTTTGCGCGAAAAGATAACGCAACTCCATTATTGCAATAGCGTTTACCAGTTGGCTGAGGTCCGTCAGAAAATACATGTCCTTGATGTCCACCACACCTTTTACAGTGATATTCAGTACGTGGAACTATAAGTTTAAAATCTACTTTCGTTTCGATTGATCCTGGTAAATGGTCCCAAAAACTTGGCCATCCTGTTCCACTATCGTATTTTGTTTCAGACGAAAACAAGGGGAAATCACATCCGGCGCAATAAAAAACACCCTCTCTTTTTTCAGAATTTAATTGACTTGTAAAAGGTCTCTCTGTTCCTTCGTTTCTTAAGACTGAAAAAGCTTCAGGCGTAAGGCGATCTTTCCAGTCTGAAGTATTTAACTTCCAATTATTATTTTCATCAGCTTTAGCTTTTTTTGAATTAAAAAACAAACTCATAAGTCCTGTAAACAAAAAAACAAAAAATGATCTTCTCCTCATTGATGATTTATCAATATTCATTGGAAAAATCCATCAAGTAAACCAAAATGATTTACTAATGATCAAAATAAATATAACAGTAAAATGATCAATACTAGCTTGGAAGTTTTCAATAAAAGTTTTCGGTTCAGTATTGCACCAATGGTTGACTATACAGATAAGCATTTCAGGGTATTGATAAGACAGATAACAAAAAAATCTTATTTATATACAGAAATGGTTGTAGCTCAAGCTCTGTTTCACACTTCAAATAAAAATAAATTTTTGAATTTTTCAAAAATTGAACATCCTATATCTCTTCAATTAGGTGGTAACAATCCAGAAGAATTGGCTTACTCAGCATCATTAGCAGAAGAATGGGGGTACGATGAAGTTAATTTCAATTTAGGATGTCCAAGTTCTAAGGTAAAATCTGGAAATTTTGGTGCTTGCCTGATGAATCAGACCGCTAAGGTTGCTCGGTGTATTGAAGCGATGGCAAATTCAACTAAATTACCCATAACTGTGAAACATAGAATCGGTGTTGATAATTTTGAAAATAATTCTTTTTTACTTAATTTTCTTGATAACGCATCAAATGCTGGTGCAAAAAGATTTTCAATACATGCAAGAAAAGCTTTATTAAATGGTCTAAGTCCCAAAGAAAATAGAGAAATTCCTCCTCTAAATTATGAAAAAGTTTTTGAATTAAAAAAATTAAGGCCTAATTTAATTATTGAATTAAATGGGGGCATAAATAGCCCAAAAAAATGCAATGAATTTAGAAAAAATGTAGATGGAATTATGGTTGGACGATCGATATATAAAAATCCAATGTTATGGAAAGACATAGATCAACTACTTTTTAACATACCAACCAAAAAAATCTTGCCCTCAGAAATTATTGAAAATTTAATACCCTACATAGAGGAGCATTTAAAATCCGGAGGAAAAACATGGGATATAGCTAAACATTTTTTAAATCTTGTTCAAAATGTTTCTGGAGCAAAAAAATGGCGAGAAAACATTAGAAAAAATGCCTTATCCAGGAAAACTGATATTAGTTTTCTTGAAAAGGCAGTGAATGAATTAAAAGAAACAGGGCTCTAATTTTAGAGTTAATCTTCTGCTGAAGGATAATCTTTGCTTGACTCATCAAGGTGAGATCCCCTTCTCCTTCTGCTTCTATTAACGTCTTGATCTTCGGTTGCTTGGGTAGAAGAACCTCCATAACTTCTATCTTCCCAACCCTTGGCACCAGAATTACGCTCTTGTTGAGCACTAGGTTGGCCACCGCCGTAGCCGCCGCCACCGGAATTGTTATAGCCACCGCCACCGCCGTAGCCACCGCCACCGGAATTGTTATAGCCACCGCCACCG
>MDTG01284010.1_pt1 | contig 20843 bp, 18 predicted proteins | sample 811421 | NCBI WGS metagenome assembly MDTG01 (sample SAMN05326645, study PRJNA326480) | marine metagenome | isolation source: seawater | place: Pacific Ocean: South East | collected 2011
ACCATCCTCAGGGCCAAGCGTCATAACTCTGCTTGCAGTTAGTCTAAAGATGCTCGACGACATCAATTTCGTAGCTGATGTCGCCGCCGGGAGCGTTCACTGTAACTTCGTCACCCTCCATCCTACCCATAAGCGCACGGGCGATCGGTGAGTTAACCGAAATCAAATTTGCTTTTGCGTCGGCTTCGTCTTCCCCAACAATGCGGTAGGTGACCATGCGGTCGTCTTCCACGGCAATCAAAGTGACTGTCGCACCGAAAACGACCTTTCCGTTAACTGGAATAGTAGTGATATCAATGATCTGCGCGCGGGATAGCTTGTGCTCAAGCTCCTGAATGCGCCCTTCCGCGAAGCTCTGCTGCTCACGCGCAGCGTGATACTCGGCGTTTTCTTTCAGATCACCATGTTCGCGGGCTTCGGCAATGGCCTGCGTGATGCGCGGGCGATCGACCTTCTTAAGCCGCTCAAGTTCTTCTCGAAGGGCCTGCTCGCCCTGAACGGTCATGGGTACCCGGTTCATACCACAATACTCTCGTGTAAATCCTGTAAACGACGCACAGTAATATCGGTCTCCTGCTCCAGAGCCATACAGACAGCCTCAGCAGCAGCCAGCGTCGTTGTATAAAAGACGTTGTGCTGCTCAGCACTGGCCCTAATAGACGCCGAATCAATAATCGCACGTCGGCCTTCAGTCGTGTTGATAATGAGAGCGGCCTCGTCGTTTTTAATCAGATCTACTATGTGCGGTCGCCCCTCGGCGACCTTGTTAACTTTCTTGACTGCCAGCCCGGCACTCTCCAACGCCATGGCCGTGCCACCCGTCGCTGCAAGGGTGAAACCCTGTGCGACAAGACGCTTGGCGACATCGACCGCAGCAGCTTTGTCAGCGTCGCGCACACTGATCAGACACAGCCCCGACGTTGGCGGATCATCGCCTGCACCCAGTTGCGCTCGGGCAAAAGCGCCAGCAAAGGTGTCTCCTGTGCCCATCACTTCGCCCGTCGATTTCATCTCGGGTCCCAGTATTGGGTCAGTCCCGGGGAACTTATTAAAAGGTAGCACCGCCTCTTTCACGCTGTAATAGGGCGGCACCACCTCCTTTGTCACGCCCTGGCTTTGCAGGCCTTGCCCCGCCATGCATCGCGCCGCGACTTTCGCCAGTGAGACGCCAACAGCCTTCGATACAAAGGGCACTGTACGCGATGCTCGGGGATTGACTTCAATGACGTAAATCTCGTTGTCCTGCCACGCTAACTGGACATTCATAAGTCCACAGACACCGAGTTCCAACGCCATCTTGCGCACCACATCACGCATGTTTTCTTGCACGCCTTGAGGCAAACTGTATGGCGGTAGCGAACATGCGGAGTCACCCGAGTGCACGCCTGCCTGCTCAATATGCTGCATGATGGCACCGATCACGACCTGCTCTCCATCACTTACCGCATCAATATCTACCTCTATCGCCGCGCTCAAAAACCGGTCCAGCAGCACCGGAGAGTCCTCGGACACGCGCACCGCATCGTTCATGTAGCGCAATAGATCCTCTTCTCGATACACGATTTCCATAGCGCGACCGCCCAATACATATGAGGGACGTACAACCAGCGGGTAACCGATCTCTGCGGCCCCGGCAACGGCCTGTTCTACACTGCGAACCGTTGTATTGGCAGGTTGACGCAGCGCCAACGCATCAATCATTTGCTGGAAGCGCTCCCGATCCTCGGCACGATCGATTTGATCAGGGGTCGTGCCAATGATTGGCACCCCTGCCGCCTCCAGTGCTCGGGCGAGCTTAAGCGGAGTCTGTCCTCCGAACTGCACAATCACGCCAGTGGGCTGTTCCAGATCGACGATCTCGAGAACGTCCTCCAGTGTCACTGGCTCGAAGTAGAGCCTATCGGAGGTATCGTAGTCGGTGGATACGGTTTCGGGGTTGCAATTGACCATAATGGTTTCGTAACCGTCTTCACGCATGGCAAGCACTGCGTGAACACAGCAGTAATCAAACTCAATGCCCTGCCCAATTCGGTTGGGTCCACCACCTAGCACCAGTATCTTTTCGCGGTCGCTCGGTGCGGCCTCACATTCCTCTTCATATGCGGAATACATATAAGCAGTTGACGCCGCAAATTCAGCTGCACAGGTATCCACACGCTTATAGACAGGTCGGATACCTAGAGACCAACGATGACTCCGCACGGTATCCTCCATCACACCCATTACATCCGCAATGCGTTTATCGGAGAAACCCCTTCGCTTGAGACCCCACATCAACGAATGATCGAGTTGTTCGGGAGATAAGCCTTCGAGGCGCGCCTCCCACTGAACGATGTCGTCAATCTGCACCAGAAACCAAGGATCGACGCCGGAGTAACCATAGATTTCTTCTAATTCGAAGCCGGCGCGGAAAGCATCAGCCAAGTACCAGATTCGATCGGCACCCGGATTGGTCAGTCGGTCAACGAGCTCTGAGCGTGTATCCTCATCAACCACCCGCATGCGCGGCTCAAATCCCGCAGATCCCACTTCGAGTCCCCGAAGAGCTTTTTGAAGCGACTCCTGAAAGGTCCGCCCGATAGCCATCACCTCACCCACCGATTTCATCTGCGTGGTCAGGCGTTGATCTGCGGTAGCGAATTTTTCAAAAGCAAAGCGTGGAATTTTTGTGACTACATAATCGAGCGCCGGCTCAAAAGACGCGGGCGTCACGCCACCAGTGATGTCGTTTTCCAACTCATCCAGTGAATAACCGATAGCCAGCTTGGCAGCCACCTTGGCGATCGGAAAACCAGTTGCCTTAGAGGCTAGAGCAGACGACCGCGATACCCTCGGGTTCATCTCGATCACAACCAGCCTGCCGGTGTCCGGGCACTGCCCGAATTGTACATTGGAGCCGCCTGTTTCGACACCAATCTCACGCAATACCGAAATAGAGGCATCGCGCATGATCTGATATTCCTTATCCGTAAGCGTTTGCGCTGGCGCGACGGTGATCGAGTCACCAGTATGGACGCCCATAGCGTCGAAATTTTCAATTGAGCAGACAATAATGCAGTTGTCGTTTTTATCTCGGACGACCTCCATCTCGTATTCCTTCCAACCGATTAACGACTCATCAATGAGCAGTTCGCTGGTTGGGGAGAGTTCCAGACCCCGGAGACAGATTTCTTCGTACTCATCGCGGTTGTAGGCAATACCACCGCCAGATCCCCCCATAGTGAATGATGGTCTGATGATACAGGGGAAGCCGATCTCCTTATGCACCTGCCAGGCCTCTTCCATGCTGTGCGCGAGACCTGCTCGAGGTGTCTCAAGGCCAATGCGCTTCATTGCAATGTCGAACTTCTCTCGATCTTCTGCCTTGTCGATCGCGTCCTGTGTGGCGCCAATCATTTCGACGCCGAACTTTTCTAGCACACCCTCCGCGTCCAGCCTCAGAGCACAGTTCAATGCCGTTTGCCCACCCATTGTCGGCAGGACAGCATCGGGGCGCTCACGCTCAATGATTCTAGCCACCGTTTGCCACTCCACTGGTTCAATGTAAGTGGCGTCAGCCATGGCGGGATCGGTCATGATCGTGGCGGGATTGGAATTTACTAAAATGACGCGGTAGCCCTCTGCCCGGAGCGCCTTGCACGCCTGCGCACCGGAGTAGTCGAATTCACAGGCCTGGCCAATAACGATGGGGCCCGCGCCCAGGATCAAGATACTCTCGATATCAGCACGACGCGGCACGCTTTAGCACTCCGCTTGAGATAATTGATGATTCGCCATCGCAGCGATGAAGGGCTCAAAGAGTTTCGCCGCGTCGTGCGGCCCAGGACTGGCTTCCGGGTGCCCCTGAAAACTGTAAGCAGGTACGTCTGTGCGGGCGATGCCCTGCAGCGTGCCGTCAAAAAGTGAACGATGCGTCACCTCGAGCCTATTGGGCAGGTCCGTTTCCGAGACCGTGAAGCCATGGTTTTGGCTGGTCACCATCACCGTGCCATCTGCCAAATGCTTTACTGGGTGATTGGCACCGTGGTGGCCAAACTTCATTTTTTCTGTTCGTGCTCCGCTGGCCAGAGCCAAGATCTGATGGCCAAGGCAAATGCCGAAAAGCGGGATATTCGCAGCCATGACCTTGCTTGCCAGTGTGATCGCATAGTCACAGGGCTCAGGATCTCCTGGACCATTCGAGAGGAAGACGCCGTCGGGAGAATGGGCCATTACCTCATCAAACGTGGATTGCGCGGGCATCACCGTCACACTACATCCCAGATCAACCAAGATACGGAGAATGTTGCGTTTCACGCCAAAATCCAGCGCCACTACCGAAAACCTGGGCTCAACAATTGCTGGTCGATCATCAGAATCTTCCGCCCGGTGCCATGTCGCTTCCGTCCACTCATAGGGCTCAAGGGTACTCACGACCTTGGCAAGATCCATGCCCTTCAGGCCTGCAAAAGCCCGCGCGTGCTCGAGTACCACGGCCTCATCAACGTCGTCACTCGCCATGATGCAGCCGCTTTGGGCACCGCCGTCACGCAGGATCCGTGTCAGCTTTCGAGTATCAATTTCTGCGATGGCTACGATATCAGTATTCACGAGGTAGTCGCTCAGACTTTGCTCGGAGCGGAAGTTAGACGCCAGCAACGGGAGATCTCGGATGATCAGCCCCGCAGCCTGAATACCTGCTGATTCCTCATCCTCAGCTGTGACGCCAGTGTTGCCAATATGCGGATAGGTCAGGGTCACAATCTGCTGGCTGTAGGATGGATCCGTCAGGATCTCCTGGTAGCCTGTCATCGCCGTATTAAAAACTACCTCGCCGACAGTGCTACCGGCGGCGCCGATAGAAAGGCCGCGAAAGATCGTGCCATCTTCCAGTGCGAGGACAGCAGGTTGAGACAAAAGGACCTCCCAGTCTTCTTGGCCTTGTGCACATCTCAGGTGCACATTGAGGCTGGCCTAAATCACCCTGTGGTCGCTGTTAGCGGACGTTGTTGCGCGTCTGCGGGTCGAAAATAACCCTGCGCGGACTGGGACTGCAGTTTACGGGAAAGGGATCACCGTGTCTAATTTTTGCGCTCACCGCAACCATCTGTCCATGTCGGCTACACTGCTCGCCCCGTCGCCTAAGGATACTCCACCATGGCACTCATCGATCGTTATTTCGAAAACAAGGCCGCTGCCATATCGGGCGCAGGCGACGGCATTGGCCGTGCGCTTGCGACCCGACTGAATGGAGCAGGATGCCACCTCTGGCTCTCAGATATAAATTCCACCAGTCTCGCGGAAACCTGCGACCAACTGGATCAGCAGCGTGGCCGGATCGTTTCCCAAACCGTAGACTGCGGTCGACGTGATGACATTTTTCTATGGGCCGAGGCGGTAGCCAGCAGCACGTCGCATCTCGACGCGCTGTTTAACAATGCTGGCGTCGGCTATGGAGCTCGCTTTGCCGATTCCACTGAAGCCAACTTCGAGTGGCTAATCAATATTAATTTTTGGGGCGTTGTTAATAGCACCCGCGCTTTCCTGCCATTACTCAGCGCGGCACCAAAGGGCCATTTGGTCAATTTGTCGTCGATCTTTGGCATGGTGGGTATCCCTACCCAGAGCGCCTATAACGCTGCAAAATTTGCTGTGCGAGGATTCAGTGAGTCACTTCAGGCAGAATACATCGATGGGCCACTCGCTGTGTCCAGTGTGCACCCCGGTGGCATCAGAACCAATATTGCCCGCTCCGCGCGGACCGATGGCGATGCCAATATGGCGGATGCCGAAGAGCGAGACCGCCACTTCAAGCAGGTGGCGCGCACCTCACCCGAGCGAGCGGCCGAGATTATTTTGACGGGGACCGCTCGGGGCAAACGCCGTATCATGGTGGGTTGGGACGCTTGGTTGATCTTGCAACTCACCAAAATATTTCCGACGCATTATCACTGGTTCACAGCGCGACTAGCAGATGACTGACGCTGCCGCAACTAGATCGCTGGCGGGCACGGAGTGCTTGGATCGCCAATCTCTCGTCCTGCTATTCGTTGGTCTCTATGCAACAGCTATTGGTCAAGCCTTTGTTTACGCCATCCTGCCGCCTCTGGGTCGGTCCGTTGGTCTTGATGAGGTTCGTATTACCGCCATCATCTCAACATCAGCCCTCGTTTTTACATTAGCCGCCCCTTTTTGGGGCCGTTTGTCAGATCAGATTGGTCGAAAGCCTGTCATTCTAATCGGACTAATGGGTTACTCCATAGGCTCGCTTTGCTTCGCAGTGTTGTTTTCACTAGCCGGAGACGGCCTCGTCACCGGTCTGACTCTATTCCTTATTGCCTTGATAATACGCTCGCTGCAAGCTGCTGCCATGTCGGCGACCAACCCTGGATGCACTGCTTACGCGGCGGATTACACGGTGGCTCAGTTTCGCATCAAAGCGCTGGCTCGACTCTCGAGTGCCCAAAGTATTGGGATGATAACCGGCCCGGTCATGGCTGGGCTGGTCGCCGGGCTGGGCCTGTTAGCGCCTCTAGTGGGCGCGTCGCTGCTGTCCGGTCTGGCCGCGGCCATTATTGCTTTGAAACTTTCCAAAGGGGTGACGCCCCGAGCCACGCATAACCATCCCCGTCGCCTCAATTACTTAGATCCTCGCCTGAGCGTATATCTGACCTCTGCAATAGGCGCTTTTACAGGCGTTGCCATGGTGCAACAGACACTGGCCTTTCGATTGCAGGACACATTGAACCTGTCTGGAATCCAAACCGCCCAATTCACGGGATGGGCGATGATGATGTCAGCTGCCCACATACTTTTGATGCAGATAGCAATAGCCCAGCGCTTCGCAGGGCCACCCATTCAACTGGTGCGTGCGGGTGGAGGTTTGCTGTTAGTTGGCACAGTGATTATCAGTTCGCTCGACAGCTGGAATGCAGTGCTGATTAGTATGGCACTAATCGGCGCGGGCCTAGGGCTCCTGATGCCTGCTGTCGCCGCCGGTGCCTCACTGGCGGTGAGTCCTGAGGAGCAGGGAGGGGTGTCCGGGCTGGTCAGTGCCTGCCCCGCCGCGGGGTTCATCCTAGGCCCGATCAGCGGTGGCTTTCTTTACCAGTACCACGAGGCAGCGGCAGGCTGGAGTGCCGTTGCGATTCTATTAGTCGTCTTTGCGGGGACCCTGAAACCCCGCCAAAACGCTGCTTTTTCTCAGGCCTAGGCCTGTGGCTCACCCCGCTTCCCGAAGCGACCGAATTGCCGATCGAATACCCTCAGGAACCGGTGCTGAGCGCCCTGATTCCTGATCGACGAACGCGTGAGTAAAGGTGCCCGTCACGCAGCTTTGCTCCTTGTCTGCTTCGAAAACGGCGACCTCCCAACGTATAGATTTATCGCCGATCCGAAGTACTCTGAGCCCCAGCGTCAGCGTCGCGGGGTAACTTGCAGGCGAAAAATAGTCTGCACTGGAGTGCACGACGTAACCCACCACAGCATCGACACCTGGGCGGAAGCCGCCCTCCTCAATAAGGAATCGATTTACCACCGAATCAAAGTAGGCATAGTAGGCGACGTTGTTAATGTGACCATAAATATCGTTATCTGCCCAGCGCGATTCGAGGTTATAGAACACCGGGTAGGATGATCGCGCAGTCGGACTTGCACGGTCGCTCATCGCGTTCCCTCCCAGGCGGCGGAGTACAGTGCCAAGGCTGCCGATTCGTCTACTTCTACGGGATTATTAACCAACAATCGCTGTTGCTGCATCGCATCGGCAGCAAGCATCGGTAAATCTTCTTTGGGCACGGCCGCTGCAGATAAGCTTGTGGGTAGCCCGGCGTCAGCAATCAATAACTCAAACCACGACACGAAACCCTCTATATCAGCGCCCACATCATCGGGGAGCAACGCCGCCAGCTCGAGATAGTGGGCCTCGGCTGCTGCTGCGTTGAAGCGCATCACTGCCGGGAGCATAAGCGCATTACTGAGTCCATGAGGCATGTGATAACGCCCTCCCAAAGGGTACGCCAACGCGTGCACCGCTGCCACCGGCGCATTGGCGAACGCTTGGCCGGCGAGCGCAGCGCCGAGCAACATCGCTTCACGCGCGCGCAAGTCCTTTGGATGTGATAACACGCGTCGCTGATTGGCGGTTAGGAGTGTGAGCGCCTGCCGAGCGAGCATGTCAGACAACGGGTTCTTTTTGACAACAGAGGTATACGCCTCAATGGCGTGCACCATCGCATCAATTCCAGTCATCGCCGTTACGTGGCTCGGCAATCCCAGCGTCAGCTGCGCATCAATCACAGCAATATCGGGTAGCAGAACCGGGGAACTGATACCCGCTTTAGTCGTCTTGCCTGTGGTAATTACGGCGACAGGAGTCACCTCCGATCCCGTGCCGGCAGTGGTTGGAATTAAAATAAGTGGCAAGCGCGACCCCGCTACTTTGTCCACGCCATAGAGATCGGGAAGTGTTTGCTTTGAGGTGGCCAAAACGGCGATGGCCTTGGCCACATCCATCGAGCTGCCCCCGCCAAGACCAACTACACCGTCGCTGCGGTCTGCTTCCAATTCTGACAATGCTTCCAATACAACAGATTCAGAGGGATCTGCTGTCACGGCTGAGAACACAGTGACATGCTCACATTGGCTCGCAGCACCGGCTCTTACGGGTTCAACTAGCCCGACATCGACCAACCCAGGATCGGTGACAACCATTAGCCGACGGACACCCAGCTGGACGCACAGCTCACCGATCTGGGCGGCGGCCCCCAAACCCACCCTGAGCTCGGGTACAGTATTGAAGCGATAACCCGTCATACGATCAAAAAGTCAGGATGACTTTACCTTTGGCGCGGCGCTCCATCATGGCCGCGTAAGCAGCTTTGTATTCATCAACCGGGAACAAATCGGTAATCACCGGTTTGATCTTGCCTTCCTCAAACCACTGCCATAGCGTCTCGATATTGGCTCTATGCACCTCGGGCTCTTCCATCGTGAAACGACCCCAGAAGACACCCACAATCGCACAGCCCTTGAGGAGAGTGAGATTTAGTGGGATGCTCGGGATAGGACCGGAGGCAAACCCGATTACCAAATAGCGCCCGTTCCACCCCATGGATCGCACCGCAGGCTCACTGAAGTCACCGCCAACCGGGTCATAGACCACGTCGACGCCACGACCGCCGGTCAACTCTTTGACGCGATCCTTTACAGATTCAATGCTGTAATTGATGGTGTGATCAGCGCCCAGTGCGGCACATAGCGCCAGCTTGTCGTCACTGCTTGCTGCGGCAATTACCGTCGCACCCAAGGCCTTGCCCAGCTCGACCGCGGTGCTGCCAACGCCTCCCGCGGCACCCAGAACAAGAAGCGTCTCGCCGGGCTGAATGTTCGCGCGCTGGACCAGCGCGTGGTAAGAAGTTAGATAAGTGATTGATATGCCGGCTGCCGCCTCGAAAGACAAAGCAGGGGGCTTGGGAAGAACGGCCATTTCATTGGCAACAATCGCCTCGCAAAAACTGCCAGAGCCGCCGCTGTGGATCACTTCGTCGCCCACTGCCCATCGGGTCACCGCAGCACCGATGGCTTCAACCACGCCTGAGCACTCACCGCCCGGTATAAACGGCAGTTCTGGCTGGGACTGGTACTTCCCCTGAATGATCAACACGTCGGGGAAATTTAAGCCCGCTGCCTTGACCCGGATCCGCACGTCGTTGTCTCCGAGCTCCGGTAATGGCCAGTCGGTCACCAGATCCAGACGATCGGGTAATCCGTGCTCGCGACAGACAACAGCTTTCATCTAAAACACCTCAAACAAGCCAGCAGCACCCATACCCCCACCCACACACATAGTGACTACAACGTGTTTGACGCCACGGCGCTTGCCCTCGAGGAGTGCATGACCCAGCAGTCGCGAACCGCTCATACCGTAGGGATGTCCGACAGCAATGGCGCCGCCATTCACATTCAACTTGTCATTATCAATTCCGAGCGTATCGCGACAGTGCAACACCTGCACAGCAAAGGCCTCGTTTAGTTCCCAGAGGCCGATATCGCCGACCGTCAGGCCATGTTGTTTCAAAAGCTTGGGCACCGCAAACACGGGTCCAATACCCATCTCGTCGGGTTGGCAGCCCGCCACCGCAATGCCTCGGTAGGCACCGAGTGGATTGAGGCCCAGTTTCTCCGCAGTCGCCGCTTCCATTACCACCTGTGCAGACGCGCCATCAGAAAGCTGAGACGCGTTGCCCGCTGTAATCGTGCCACCCTCAATAACTGTGCGCAGTCCCTGAACGCCATCAAGTGTCGAGGCACGAACGCCTTCGTCTGCGCTCAGGGTGACTTCAGCCGTCGACTGCTCACCCGTCTCTTTGTCATAGACAATTCGCTCGCAGGTTACGGAAACGAGCTCATCATCGAACTTGCCAGCCTCGTAGCCTGCCGCCGCGCGCTGTTGAGATTGCAGACCATATTCATCCATCGCATCCCGGCTGACGCCATAACGCGCTGCAACCACCTCAGCGGTCTGCAGCATCGGCATATAGACGTCATTGTGCATGGCCAGCAGTTCCTCATCGGCAGCACGGTGCAGATTCATGTGCTCGTTCTGCACCAGCGAAATAGAGTCCACGCCGCCGCCGACCGCCACATCCATGCCGTCATGAACCACCTGCTTGGCCGCGGTCGCTACGGCCATCATGCCTGAGGAGCACTGACGATCTATTGTCATACCTGACACGCTGACCGGGAGGCCCGCACGGAGCGCCGCGGTGCGGCCGATGTTGCCGCCCTGACTGCCCTGAGTCAGCGCAGCTCCCATTATGCAGTCTTCAATGCGATCCGCCTCGATACCCGCTCGCTGGACCGCTGCACTGATCGCATGACCTGCGAGGGTCGGCGAGGCTAAATTATTGAAGCTGCCGCGGTAAGCCTTGCCTATCGGGGTCCTTGCAGTTGAGACAATGACTGCTTCTCTCATCTTTACATCCTTCCTGTTTTGTTAATGAAAAGTTGTGATCAGGTTGAGCGGCTTCAAGCAGTCGACGCTGGCCCAACCATAGGTTTTGCATGAGGCATTAGCGGCAAAGTATGACGCGGTCATCCCATAAAACTCTACCATCAACCCATGTCCAGCCCCAGCCCTGCAGCTGCCTGGCCCAACATTTTGATGCTCTGCTCATAGCCCGCTTGGAGAGCACGCTCACCGCCGTCAGAAATCTGGGCCCAGTGCGCAGCAATACCTTCAGGGCTTTGTTCCTCCTCGGGTAACCAAATGCCTTCTGTCTCGACAATCTTGGCTACAGCAAAGCTTCCTGCCCCAGCGGCCAGAATTGTGCGCGTCGGCGCATCCTCAGAGACGAGATACAGGACTGCCGGCGTCACCGTCTCGGGTGTGAAAAGGGCAAAGGCCTTCTCTTCAATCAGCCCCTCTGTCATCCGCGTGCCCGCAGTAGGTGCCAGCGCATTGATTTTTACATTGTACTTAGCGCCCTCTTGAGCCAGCGTATTCATCATGCCGATTACCCCCATTTTGGCGGCACCGTAGTTGGTCTGTCCAAAATTGCCATATAGACCGCTCGAGGAAGATGTCACAACGATACGGCCATACTCCTGCTCTTTCATGATTTCCCAGCACGCCTTCGTGCAGTGCATGGTGCCCATCAGATGAACATCGGTGACCAGCCGAAAATCCTCCACCGACACTTTCGAAAAGCTTTTATCGCGCAATATCCCTGCATTATTAACGAGGATGTCGATACGGCCCCATCGGTCGATTGTCTGAGCGACCATGTCCTCGACTGCCGCAATATCAGCAACATCGGCACGATGCGCCATCGCCTCACCACCTAGCGACTCAATTTCACCCACCACACCGAGAGAGGCTTCAGAGTTTGCACCCTCACCCGACACCGAACCACCAAGGTCATTCACCACCACTTTGGCGCCCCGCTTAGCCAATTCAATGGCGTGGCTTCTGCCCAGACCCCCGCCAGCGCCGGTTATCAGCGCCACTTTACTGTCATATCGAATCGTCATTTTCTGGCACCCAATCTCTCAACCAATGAACGACATGCCGAGCCACTCGGCGTAGACCGCAGGAGTCTCCTCACCCTCGATCTCAACCGTGACCGCCTGCTTCACCAAAAACCGGTTCGCATCTTTGCGATCGACCGAGACAATCTCGCAATGAGCGCGGACTCGCTTGCCCGCCCGCACAGGGTTCAAAAATCGCACTTTGTCGAGCCCGTAGTTCAATCCCATCACGATCCCTTCCGGATACACGCCAATTTCGGCACATAGCTTTGTCAACAACGACAACGTCAGGAAACCATGAGCGATGGTTCCACCGAGAGGCGTTTGGGCCGCCGCGGCTTCATCAATGTGGATGAACTGATGGTCTTCCGTGCAATCCGCAAACGTGTTGATTCGCTCCTGGTCAATTTCAAACCACTCCCCTGGCGGGAGCGTTATGCCCGCCTGGTTTTCCATTTCTTCGGGTTTCACCATGGTCAATGCCATAACCATCCTCTCCTGTGATGTTGTGCGCCACTCAACTTTCGCGAAAGGTAGCTGCCACGTCGCCGGACTCAGCCAAGTACTGTTTAATTTCGTTACGACCGACCACCATGCGATGCACGGCATCGGGACCGTCGGCTAGCCTCAGGGTGCGCTGCCCCGACCACATCTCTGCCAGAGGCGTGTCCTGAGAAACGCCAATACCACCGTGAATCTGGATCGCATCGTCGATCACCTTCAGCGCCATATTCGGCACCACGGTCTTGATCATCGAGATCCAAATACGCGCCTCTTTGGGTGAGGTGTGATCCATCATCCACGCCGTCTTAAGTGTGAGGAGTCGAGCTTGCTCGATGTTCATGCGCGCGTCCGCAATCACGTCAATGTTGCCGCCCAATTTGTAAAGCGGCCGACCGAAGGCCTCGCGCTGTGTCGCACGCTCACAGAGTAATTCCAGCGCCTTCTCCGCTGAACCGATAGAGCGCATACAATGATGAATGCGGCCAGGGCCGAGACGACCTTGTGAGATTTCAAAACCGCGCCCGGGCCCGAGAATTATGTTGTCGTTAGGCACGCGGACATTCTCGAGTTTCAGCCTCATGTGACCATGGGGCGCATCGAGCATGTTGAAAACCTTCAATGGCCGCACAATATTGACCCCTGGCGTGTTCAACGGCACAAGAATTTGAGACTGTTGCAGGTGCTTCGGGGCGTCGGGATCGGTCTTGACCATACAGATCATGATCTTACAGCGCGGATCGCCCGCACCCGAGGTCCAGTGCTTTTCGCCATTTATCACCCACTCATTGCCCTCAAGCATCGCAGAGGTACAGATGTTCGTTGCGTCCGAGGACGCCACGTCAGGCTCTGTCATACCAAAACATGAACGAATTTCACCGGCGAGCAGCGGCTCTAGCCACTCCTTTTTTTGCGCCTCGGTACCATATTTGTGTAGCACTTCCATGTTGCCCGTATCGGGAGCTGAGCAATTAAAAATCTCAGCAGCCAGACGTGACTTGCCCATCTCTTCCGCGAGATAAGCGTACTCGACGGTGCTCAGTCCAGAGCCCTCATGACCTGTCAAAAAGAAATTCCATAAACCTTTGTCGCGGGCAAGACATTTTAGGGAGCTCAGGATATCGAGCTGACGAGCGGTGAGAACAAAGGGATCATCAACCTCGATCTCTGCAATAAACTCGTGCTCGACGGGCAGGATGTGATCGCGAATAAACTGCCTTACCTGCTCCATTAATAGCGCAGCGCGCTCCGATACACCCAAGTCCATAATGAGCCTCTTTCGATAGATTTTGCGGAGGATGCCGCTTACTTAATTTTTTTCAGCACATACTGCGCGAGGGCAACTCAGTGTCACCCGCCGCAGGGCACGTGGAGCGCCGCATGATGACATAACCTATGCCATTCTGCGTCCCCAAATGGGTTTAAGAATGCTGGGTGAGGGCTCATGCCGCATTTTTTGACGGCGTGTCTTAAGGGCTTGAAATTAACGCACGTCATTTAAAACCAAAAGACAGGGCAACATAGCGTGGTCTAGTAACCGCCATCACTCTCTTCGGAGAGCTGCTTGCGGCATCATCGCTTTTCCGTTAGCAAAACCCGTTACCCTCGCCGCTACAACTTGGTGTAGCAAGGGCTGTCCACTGCGCTGGCGTAGCTCTGGAAGATTAGCCGGACTGAAAAGGCAGACAGGCGGACCTTGCACGGATCATCTGGAATCACCTCACTTAACGGTGAAGTAAGTGCCTCAGACTGGCACAGGTAACATCAAGGACTCGCTCACCTGTTCCATCACAACATAACTGGTGGATTCGAGCACGCCAGGCAGTGTTAGCAGAGTCTCACCCAAGAGCGTCCGATAAGCACTCATGTCCGCTACCCGCGCCTTCAGAAGATAGTCGAAATTGCCTGATACCAGATAGCATTCCTGAACCTCCGGTAGGTCCACGGCCCGCGCGGTAAACTCTTCGAAAATATCTTGTGAGGTGCGATTGAGACGAATTTGCACAAACACCACCAAGCCACGATCCAATGCCTCAGGGTTAAGCACTGCTTGGTATCGCTGAATCACACCGTCACTCTCGAGTCGCCGAACACGCTCTTTACAGGGAGTCGTAGTTAATCCCACTTTTCGGGCCAATTCGGTATGCGGCATGCGCGCATTCTTTTGCAACAATCTAATAATGTTGCGATCAATCCTGTCCAGCTGATGTGACTGATTCGACACGCGGATAATCCCCGATACTGGGCGCGCTCAGCGCATACGCAATAGAATAATGACTAGCATAAACGATTTAAGCAGTCATATTAACTTAATTTTATGCGTTATTTGTTTATTCTGAATTTTTTGGCCGTGTAATAAAGTGTCTATAACCTTCCCCGTGATCCCATCAGTTCCCATAATTTTAAGAAGCGATGCAACAGTTAATCACGGGAGTGCAGGGCATGCTTATAGGAGTACCGAAGGAGATCAAAGCGCAGGAATTCCGCGTTGGAATGACTCCAGCCGGCGTCCGGGAGCTCTCAGCGAATCAGCATCAGGTGTTGGTAGAGCGTGACGCAGGCGCTGCTGTCGGGCTTACTAATGAGCTCTACGCAGCAGCGGGCGCGACCATCATCGATTCGGCAGAGCGGGTCTTCACTGAGGCTGATCTGATAGTTAAGGTAAAGGAACCGCAGCCGCAGGAGTGCCGTTGGCTGAGACCGGAGCAAACGCTGTTCACCTATCTGCACCTGGCAGCAGATCTAAATCAAGCTGAGCTACTGATGGCGTCAGGCGCGACCTGCATTGCTTACGAGACCATCACCTCACGAGAAGGCGGATTACCCTTGCTCGCGCCGATGAGCGCCATCGCAGGCAGGTTGTCAGTGCAGGCGGGTGCGCATCATATGGAAGTCCAGAAGGGCGGCAACGGCACCCTGTTGGGCGGCGTACCGGGGGTCGCGCCTGCCAAGGTTCTGGTACTGGGCGGAGGTATTGTCGGCAGTAGCGCTCTCCGCGTTGCAGTGGGCATGGGAGCGGATGTCACTGTTATCGACCGCTCAGTCGCAAAACTCGCCAAACTGGAAGAGCTGTACCGCGGACAGTTGCGGACCATCTACTCGACGGCAGAGAGCATCGAGGATCATGCGCGCGAGGCAGACCTCATTATTGGCGCGGTCCTCATTCCGGGCGCCTCTGCGCCCAAACTCATCTCTGCCGACATGTTGCGACTTCTGAAGCCGCGTACCGTTCTTGTCGATGTGGCCATCGATCAGGGAGGGTGCTTTGAAACCTCTCGAGCAACCACCCACGCTGAACCCACCTATATCGTCGACAACGTCGTGCATTATTGCGTGGCCAACATGCCGGGGGCCGTCGCCCAAACCGCCACTCTGGCGCTCACTAATGCGACTCTTCCCTACATCGCGCGACTAGCGTCAGAGGGATGTAGGGAGACACTGCTCGCCGACCCGCACTTCATTGCAGGCCTGAACGTATTTAAGGGTCAGCTGACTCACCAGGCGCTGGCAGAGGCGCTTGGCACCACTTGGCGTCAGCCTGCAGATATGGTCAGCCAGTCGGCTCACTTAAAAAGCGCTTGAGCGAGCACCCGCGCTTTTTTACGACGAGGGAGAGGTGATTCAGTGCTTCTTACCGCGCGCAAATTACTGCACACTTGAACCAAGACTCGTAAAACGCACTCATTTATGCATCAGATGAAACCCGACATAGAAGCGCTGTCTGAATCGATCCTCGCCTACGCGATGGAACGCATGCGAATGGACCCGCCGACAATTGATCACCCACTGCCCCAGAGGACGCTGGCGGAACGGGTAGGTCAGACCATTACGTCGAATGGCCTTGGCGGCGAGCAGGCGCTGAAATTATTCATCGATACGCTAGCACCCGCCTGTATTTCCGAGGATCACCCACGCTACTTAGCCTTTGTTCCCACCGCACCGTCCGAGGTCTCTACCTTGTTTGATCTCGTTGTTGGCGCCTCCAACATCTGTGCGAGCAGCTGGCTTGAGGGCGCGGGTGCGATCTATGCGGAAAATCAGGCACTGCGTTGGATCGCCGACATCGCCGGATTGCCAGCTGAGGCGGGCGGCGTATTCGTCAGCGGCGGCACGGCGGGAAACCTCTCGGCGCTGGTCGCCGCACGCTTCGATTGGCGGCAAAAATCGCCCGATCATGACCGTCAACGCGGCCTGATCATCTCTTCTCGCGGCGCCCACGCCTCGGTAGACCAAGCGGCGCAGGTAATGGATGCAGACATTGTTCAGTCTGGAGGCCATCAGCTGACAGGCGCCGACGTTGCCGCGACGATTGCGGCTCTTCCAAAAGCCGATCGATCGCGACTGTTCGCCGTTGCCTGCACGGCCGGCACGACCAATCTTGGCATAATCGATGACATGGAGGGTATTGGCGATGTGTGTGCCGCGGAAGATATTTGGTTCCATGTAGACGGTGCTTATGGTGGTGCTGCACTTGCAGCGCAGTCTACGCGGGCACTTTTCGACGGCATCGAGCGAGCTGACAGCTTCATAGTCGATCCGCACAAATGGCTGTTTGCACCCCTCGATTGCTGCGCACTGATCTACGCCAATCCGGAGAAAGCGCGCACAGCGCACCGGCAGCATGGCGATTATCTCGAGGTGTTTTACGATGGTATCTGGAATCCCAGCGATTACGCGCACCACCTGTCGCGGCGGGCTAGAGGCCTGCCCTTCTGGTTCAGCCTCGCAGTGCATGGTACGGAGGCCTACGCGCAAGCCGTTGAGATGACATTGGACTGCGCCCGCGAGGCTGCCACCATGATTGAGGCACACCCTAATCTGGAAATGGTGACCGAGCAACGACTATCAATTTGCGTTTTTCGCCGCGTAGGCTGGTCACCGGAAGACTACAAAGTCTGGAGCGACGCGCTTCTGGAGCGCGGAGATGGCCTTGTGACCCCCACGAAACATGATGGCGAGACGGTGCTGCGGTTCTGTATTGTGAATCCACGCACCAGCCGGGAAGACATCCAACTCATACTCGATACGCTCTAGCCAGACACCACGCTACTCGCTCATGAGGCGAGTGGTGAATAGCCGCTGCAATGACGATAAAGTGGCTTACGCGCCCTTAGGCGGTAGCTAGCAGCTCCGCCGGAATGCCTGCTCATGCTCTCTCGTTACGAGTGTCTCCCCTCTAAGATACGCAACAAGTCCTCTGCGCACCAACTTACGGGACATAACGGCGTATATCGCCAGGAGGTCTATTTCGTGTGCGGTAGCGATCTTCTTGCCGAGATGACGATGCTGGTCGCAGTTTTTGAAAAGTTACGATGAGTCTAGTTACACTTGGCATGATTGCGGTAAAAGGTTGGTGCCGCTGTGCGAGGCACTCAATCTGCGGACTCTTGGGAAGCAGGGACATCTGTAATGAGAACCTTTATTGCTGTATCTCTGGCCGCGCTGATTGCGATGACGCTTTTCACGCCGTTGATTTTTGGCGTATCACGCGGCGTCAAAACTGCCTCAAAAATCGACGCGATCTATCCGCTTTCATTCCCCGATGACTTTAAGTGGGGGGTCGCCGTGGCGGCGCAACATGTCGAACACCAACAACCCAGCGACTGGACGGCTTTTGAGCGACGCGTCATACACGAATCAAAGACAGGCACCGGCAACAAGCCCGGACAAGCCAAGCCGGGCCACATCCGAGATCTCGATCAGTACTCTGCCGAAGTGCGCCAGAAAAAAGTGGATTTCGATAGCCGTTACGAGAGCGATTTTGTAGAACTCGCCGAACTGGGACTGAACAGTTACCGTTTCAGCCTCTCCTGGGCACGCCTCTTTCCCCGCGCAAATATGGCCGAACCGGACCCGGCCGGTGTAGCGTTCTATCAGGACGTGATCGCCGCCGCCAAAGCAAACGGACTGGAGCCTCATGTTACGCTCTTTCACTTTTCCACGCCCGAATGGTTTTGGGAGGAACAGGACGGCCAGCGAGGTTGGGAGCGCCCAGACGCACTCTCACATTGGATGCATTACGTGGAAGCGGTCTCCGAATTACTGGGCCCGGCGATCGATCACTGGTGCACGCTCAACGAGCCCATGGTGTATGTGTTGTGGGGTTACATCGAGGGCATTTTCCCACCGCTGGAGCAACGTCCCGGCCCAATCGATGTAGCCCCCGTGGTGGGACAACTGCTGCGCGCGCATGCTGATGCCTATCGCATTCTGCACACCGACGCTGAGGCACGTGGGCAGTCCATCTCAGTTGGCCTCACACAACACACTCGCGCCTTCGAACCCTGGCGAAACTGGCACCCGCTAGATCGTCTTGCCGCTGGCTTTGTACAGCAGGCTTTTATTTGGGATGTTTTCGATGCAATCGAAAACGGAATCTACGCGATGACCGACACCGACTTCAACGTCATCATCGATGGCCTGAAAGGCACCCAGGATTACGTTGGTATCAACTACTACGGTCGCTTCTATGTGCAAATGGATGTTGATGCGATGGCCGCGGGACCCATGACACATACCCATGACCCCAGCGATCCGGCGGAGCTCATTAGTGACCTCGGGTGGGCGCTGTATCCCATCGGTTTGAGCACCGTCCTAGAGGAAGCATGGCAACGCTACCAAAAGCCCATTCAAATATTGGAGAACGGCATCGCCGACGCTGCACAGCCGGATTCACTTCGGCAAATTTTTTTGGTGAGTCATCTCCGCGAGGTTTGGCACGCCGTAAACAATCTGGGCATCGACATTCAGGGCTATTTCCACTGGTCCCACCTCGATAACTTCGAATGGGCAGAGGGCTTCGGACCTCGATTTGGATTGTTCGCCGTCGATTACGATACCGACTTTACCCGTACGCCCCGAGACAGTGCGCGGGTCTATGCCGAAATCATCGAAGATGGCATTAGCAAGCAGATGTGGGAAACAAACCGGGGCCCCTTTTAGTCCGACATTAGAGAGACAAGGTTGTAACTTCATGATACGTCCCCAAATGGACAAAACAGTGCGCAGCAGCGTGATGCTAGAGCCACACTGAAAAACGCGTTAGTAGAAAAAAAACACTGTTGACTGTTTTTGGGGTCGCAGGTACCTTGCTCGAGCAGCTGTAAGAGGCACCTTACAGCCAATGCATTGCATACCGTCAGCTTGATATTGCAATGTAAGCTCATCCGGGATCATGACCCAAATAAAACGTTCAAGGAGACATACCGTGTCCATTCCAAAGGAAACCCTGCTGCACGCCTATCGCACGATGAAAACCATTCGCGAATTCGAAGAGCGTGTGAACGCCGAAATCATGAACGGCCAAATTCCAGGGTTCACCCACCTTTATACCGGTCAAGAAGCTAACGCTGTCGGCGTATGTACGCACCTGGACGAGAGCGACACCATTATCTCCACCCACCGTGGACACGGGCACTGCATTGCCAAAGGCGCCGAGGTGTCGGGCATGATGAAAGAGCTGTTTGGTTCTTCTGAAGGTCTGTGTAAGGGTAAGGGTGGCTCCATGCACGTAGCGGATATTGACAAAGGCATACTGGGGGCAAACGGTATCGTTGCAGGGGGACCCCCTATTTCCGTTGGCTCAGCATTGGCAGCCAAAATACGCAAGAACGGCAAAGTAGCGGTGTCATTTTCGGGCGATGGGTCAGTCAATCAGGGCACCTGCTTCGAAGCAATGAACATGGCTGTCGTGCTGCAAGCGCCGGCCGTTTTTGTGATCGAGAACAATTTTTACTCGGAGCACACCTCTATCAACTACGCAGTGGGCTGTGACGACCTCAAGGCTCGCACCGAAGCTTTTGGCTTCCCGGTCTTCGTTGCCGATGGCGCAGATTTCTTCGCGGTTCACGAGGCAGCAGGTGAGGCGATTGCTCATGCGCGCGCTGGCAACGGCCCTGCAGGCGTGTTCGCCGAACAGGGGCGTTATCACGGCCACTTTGTTGGTGACCCGCAGGCTTACCGAACAGAGGGGGAACTGGAAGATCTTCGTGAAAATCACTGTCCCCTCAAAAACTTTCGGGCGCGAATGGCCGAAACAGGCGAACTAAACGAGGACGAGCTGGACGCAATTGACGCCGAAGTCATGGCTAAGATTGAACAATCCGTCACAGACGCCAAAGCTGCAGCGCGACCCACCGCAGAGCAGGTCACAGAAGACGTCTATATTCAATACAACGCGACGGCCTGAAGGAGAACGGTTATGCCTGAGAAAACGATGCGCGACGCGATCAACGAGGCCCTGCACCAGGCAATGGAGCAGGACGATTCAGTATTTGTGATCGGCGAAGATGTTGCAGGCTGCAGTGGCTGCGGCGGCGACGTCGGCTCGGTCG
>MDTG01222106.1_pt1 | contig 20840 bp, 20 predicted proteins | sample 811421 | NCBI WGS metagenome assembly MDTG01 (sample SAMN05326645, study PRJNA326480) | marine metagenome | isolation source: seawater | place: Pacific Ocean: South East | collected 2011
TATAGATTGATTCATGTGTTCACATTTTAACCCATTAACAACTTGTGCATTGTTCCATTCTTTGAATAGTTCAATACCCAAATCAGATCCAAAATACATGAATACAATCATCGTTGTCAGTGCTAGCCCTAATAATGTATACGACACAGATTTAAATTCTTTTTTGAATATCAAAAAACCAAGAATTAAAATGGGATAAACTTTAATACTTATTATGAATGCCAAGACTATTCCGGCCCATAAGTTTTTTTTTTAATAATTAATTGAAGTACGAATATGCTCAATCCCAAAATGATTAGATTAATTTGGAGGTTACTTATTTCCTCTAGGAATATTCTTAGCGTACATATAAATGGTAAAATAAATAATGGATTGAGAAGATTTATTTGCTCATTTTTTTCTTGTTTTATGTTTAAGACGAGTTGGTATGGAGTGAAATAGGAGATAGTCCATTTAAAAATAATAAGATTAACTACAATAATTCCTATTAACCAAACCAATCTTAGACCAATAAAACTTAATTCATTCAACCAATAAAGTGGAATACAAATAATTGAAAAGAATGGAGGCCATGTATTTCTGTAATCAGAATATATGGGTAAATTATTAAATGCTAATTTTCCAGCAGAAATATATCCGCCAAAATCACCCTCTCTAAAAATATCTCTTATAACTTCGCCAAAAATTACAATAGAACATGAATATAATAGGATTTTAAAAATATTTTTTTTATACCTGCACATATTTTCGAAGTATATATTTTAAGTTAGATTAAAACATTTAACAAAACTAGTTGTAAGGAAATACAAATAGATTAGCCAAGATTAATCGAATAGTTGCCTGAATATATTCAAATCAGCAAAAGACCAATTTTTAATTTGTAATTGAGCACCTTTCAATCCTTTATCTTCTCCAAATGAAATACTCTTCATTCCTGCTTTTTTAGCAGCTAGAAGACCAGCTTGAGAGTCTTCGATAACAAGACACTCTGACGGCTTGCAATTCAACTTTTCAGCAGCTAGCAAAAATATGTCCGGTTCTGGTTTAGAATTTGGTGTCATTCCACCATCTACTATTGCTTGGAAATCTAATACCAAATCTAATTTATCAATTATTCTAATTGCATTTCGACTACTAGATCCTATTGCAACTTTGATATCCTCAGATTTAGCTTGGGAATTAAATGATTTAAAGTTTGGAAAAATTTCGTTAGGGCTCATGGTGTCGATGTATTCTAGATACATCTTATTTTTAATTTGAAGAATATTTTGTTTTTCTGCTTCAGAAATACGTGCACCACTCCATTTTAAAAGTTTATCTAATGATTCTTTTCGTCCAATCCCTTTGAGTTTTTGATTTTGTTTTTCAGTTAAAACAAAACCGAGTTGTTCAGCAACCCATTTCCAACTTTCATAATGATATTTAGCGGTGTCAGTTATAACGCCATCAAGATCATAGATTATAGCCTTTAGACTCATATTGTTTGTTCTTGATTGTTTAAATGATGTTCAACTAATTGAAAAATAGGTTTTTTTTCTATTTTACCAATTGTAAAACGATGATTTTTAGCTATTTCTTCTAGAACGTTTCTAAAATAATATGCAATCGAGCCAACAAAGTTTACAGGTATTTCTCTAAAATTATCGTAGCACCAGACATGAATATTAATAAACTTGGCAAGACCTTGATAAACCATCTCTTTCATATAAGGATGATCTTGGTGATTCTTGACAAATGGCATAAAACTAGCTAAATACACATTCGGATGTTTTTTACGATAGATCGCTTCAAAAATTCCTTCTTTGTTTAGCTCATATTTTTCTTGAAACTCAGAATGTAATTTTGGGGGCATTCGATTGTACAACCAATCAGCTAGAAGTATTTTTCCGAAATAAGAACCACTGCCCTCGTCTCCAATAATATATCCTAATGCAGGTAAATGTTCAATAATATTTTCACCGTCAAAAAAACACGAATTTGATCCAGTTCCAAGAATACATGAAATACTTGGTGAGTACTGAGAAGTAGCAAGAACAGCAGCAGTTAAATCGTGATCGACAACTATTCTTTTGGCGAAAGTAAAAAACTGAGATAATGCATTCTTTAAAATAATTTTTCGGTCTTCACTTGAACACCCTGCTCCATAAAAATATATTTCTTTAATTTTTAATTTATAATCTTTAAAAATTTCATTTTCTTTTAATTTTTCAAGTATAAATTTAGTATCATGGAAGAATGGGTTAAGCCCCATAGTGCTTGTTTTACGTTGTGTATTGGACTGATCAATTAAGATCCAATCACACTTTGTTGAACCGCTATCAGCAACTAGTATCATTTGGTTTGGTCTAGTTAACAAAGTTAATTTAAATATTACACTTTGAAAGTATTAAGATTAATACAGTTTGATAATTAGTTATTTTATCTACCATAAAAGTTAAGGCATTGGCTGTTGACAGGGATCGCACCTAATGTGAAGGTTTAGAGAGACTTCCTTTGTATCTGATTTAACACTTATAAATTCAATAGGTTCCATACTTTTTAAAATTTTACATGCTAAAATTGGATCTTCATAGGAGTTTTTATTTTTAATAATTGTGCTATCCACAGCAGGATAAATGAATATTGCATAATCAGAATTCACCATACCCGTAATTGAAGATTTACCTTTTTTAAGTTCTATTTCAATGCCTTTATCCTTTCGTTCAGGGTTTACATGTAAGAAAACTTTACCATTAAAAGGACTAGGATTATTAATACTTTCTAAAACTTCATCATCAGGCATAGCTCCTCCACAATAATCAGAGGTAGTTGTTATATTGAATTTAATTGTTCGACTTAGTTGACTTGATTTACAAGAAATAAATAAAATGGATAAAGTAAGTGCTGTGATTAATTTCATGAAACAAATTTAACCGAATAGATTTGATGTTACTAATTTAAAAATTCAGTATTTAATCTAAACTTTGTCAAGGCTAGCTACAATAGATTTTGCAACAGAAGTTGAGGGTATTGACGTACCTAATTTTTTTCGTAGTTCCTGATAATCTTGGTTAATTTTGTCTTGAAAATTCTTATCTTTAAATAACTTGTCGATTTCTAATTTAAGTTTTTTTGAGTTAAACTCATCTTGTATTAGTTCAATGACGGTTTTATTATCCAAAATTAAGTTTACAAGCGAAATATATTTCACTTTAATTAATGACCTTCCAATCCAATAACTAATTCGATTAGTTGTATAACAGACAATTTGTGGAACACCCATTAGGGCAGTTTCAAGGGTTGCAGTTCCTGATGTAACTAATGCCAGTTTACTTTTATTCAATATGGCGTACATGTCATTAGTTACAAGTTTGAATTTAGAATCAAATTGATGGTAAAAGCGGTCGCTAAAACCTGGAGCTTGAGCTACAAGAATAGGTATCTTGTAGTCTTTTACAGCCTCTAACATGATAGGAAGTGCCTTTTTTATTTCTTGTTTTCTACTTCCCGGTAATAGTGCTATGTAATTCTTTTCAGTCAGATTAGGGTTTGATTTAATGTACTCGTCTACCGTTTCTTTACTGGGATTTCCGACATAAATACTATTAATGTTATGCGATTTAAAAAAAGCTTTTTCAAAGGGAAGTATGGAATACAAGAAATTGACATCTCGTTTGATGTTTTTTACTCGACCTTCTTTCCAAGCCCACACTTTAGGAGAAATGTAATAGTGAACAGGTATGCCAACAGCTTTAGCAAATTTTGCAATTTTAAAGTTGAATCCGGGGTAATCGACAAGAATCAATGCATCTGGTTGCCAATCTAGAATATCTTTTTTTATTCTTTTTAAGTTATGGATTATTTTAAAGAGACTTCCTAAAATTTCAACAAAACCCATGATGGCCATTTCCTTCTGGTGGATGAAAAGGGTTTGTCCAGCAGCTTGGCTTTTATCTCCACCCATACCTCTAAATTGTGCATTTTTATCACGTTTATCAATCTTTTGAATTACACGTGATGCGTGATTATCTCCTGAGGTTTCCCCTGATATAATGTAATACTTCATAGGGTTACATTATGGTAAAATACACAATGATCAAGCCATAAATTAATGTAGCCAATACGACACCTCGACCCGATTTTAGCCTATTTTTATTGACGAACCCAAAAAAAGGGATCAAGTTAAATAATGTTGCAATTTTTAGCCAAGGACTGAGTGTCCCAGTTAAAAATCCTGTTTTTAAGAATAAGAAATAGGAGAGGTGTGAGAAATGATAAAGCTTTACAATCCAAAGGATGAAAATGGGAAGCAAAATTCCAATAATCATTCCTAATATGATTCGATTTCCTTTCATGAAAAGTCCCAAGAATTGAGTGGTTGAATAGCATTATAAGCAGTAAGATCAAATTGAACAGGGACAATTGATACGAAATTGTTTTCTAATGCCCATTCATCAGTATCTTCTCCTTTGTCCATATTGGTGAATTTACCAGTCAGCCAATAGTAGTCTCTGCCATGGGGGTCTTGTCTGTGGTCAAATTCTTCGACCCACTTAGCTCGTGCTTGCCTGCATACCTTAACTCCTTTTATTTGATCTTTAGGTACATTGGGTATATTGACATTCAAAAGGGTGTTCTTGGGCATGCCGTGATGAAATACATTTCGGATTATCATTTCCATGTAGACTTTAGACGCACCAAAGTCAGCATCCCAGCTAAAGTCCAAGAGAGAAAACCCAAGTGATGGAATGCCTTCAATTGCACCTTCCATTGCGGCACTCATAGTACCACTATAGATGACATTGATGGATGAATTAGAACCGTGGTTAATGCCACTAACAAGTAAGTCTGGTTTTCGGTGAAGAATTTTATCTACTGCAAGCTTTACACAATCAGCTGGTGTTCCGCTACATTGATAACTTTCAATTTCATTGCCAAATTGATTATTCTTAATCATTCGAAGTGGCATATTAATAGTAATAGCGTGTCCCATTCCACTTTGTGGACTATCAGGAGCTATTACAACCACTTTGCCAAAAGTAGACATGACCTCTACAGTAGCTGCTATTCCAGGAGCTGTGATCCCGTCATCGTTACATACAAGTATAAGTGGTTTGTTCGGTTTATTCATGGATGCGAATTTATATAAATTAGATTTTATATTAACTAAAGATTTTTGATAATATTTTTATCAAAATAATAGATAATATTATCGTAATTTTGGAGTCGAATTATGTTATTGAATTTAAACGTTAAAAATTTTGCTCTCATATCTGATGAAGAGATTAATTTTGGTAACGGGTTGAACATCATTACTGGAGAAACAGGTGCAGGTAAATCAATTTTGATAGGGGCACTTGGACTAGTATTAGGGAAAAGGGCGGATAGTAGTTCGTTGAGAAACAACCTAGAGAAGTGCATCATCGAAGCAGAATTTGATATAACGAACTATCAATTGAAGTCTTATTTTGATAGGCATGATCTAGATTATGATTTCCATACCACGTTTAGAAGGGAGATTACTCCTGCAGGAAAAAGTAGATCATTTATTAATGATACTCCTGTAAATCTGAAGGTATTACAAGAAATTTCGTCAAATCTAATCGAGATTCATTCTCAAAGGGATAATGTTCTCCTTTTTACATCGGATTTTCAGTACAAGAGTCTTGATTTATTGTCCGGAAGCCAAACGATGTTAGATGAATATGCTTCAAAGTTTATAGCGTTTAAACAAAACAAAAACCTTCTCCAAGAATTAAAATTGGAAGAAGACGAGTATCAACGAGAACACGATTATAATCAGTTTTTGTTTGACGAACTTAATTCAGCTGACCTAGAAAACATCGATGAGAATGCGATTATTCAAGAATTGGAGTTACTCGAAAATGCAGAGCAACTGATTCAAACCTACAAAGAGGCTGATCAACTGATTCAGTCCAGTGATCATTCCATCATGAATCAGTTGTACGAATTAATAAAACTATTGGGAGGAAATAAACTCGCTATCTTAAATGATCTTCAAAAACGAATTTATTCGGTGATGATTGAACTTCAGGATATTAATCAGGAGATAAATACCAATGCTTCAAATACTCAGATTAACCCCAACAGATTGGATGAGCTTAACGAGCAGAACAATCAATTGTTTAGTCTTAAAAATAAGCATCGTAAATCTTCAGCAGATGAATTAAAAGCGTTGCTAAAAACGTTGGAAGGCAAATTGACTTTGTCTAGTCAATTAGAAAATCAAATCACGGAACTAGAAATTCAATTGTCCAAAGACGAAGAAGAGCTAAAAGAATTGGCTAATGATTTAAGTGAATTGAGAATAAAGAATAGTTCAAAAGTAGAATCCTCCATTAATAAATTGCTAGCTCAAATGGGGATGGAGCATTCTTTAGTTAAATATGAACTGAGTAATCATGATGAACTAAATTATTATGGTTGCAATGAGCTAAATGTCTTAATGTCATCAAACAAAGGAGCCTCTTTCCTTGAGCTTAAGAAAGTAGCTTCAGGGGGTGAGCTAGCTAGAATAAACTTGAGTTTTAAGCACATTTTATCTCAATATCTCCAAATGCCGACAAGTATTTTTGATGAGATAGATACAGGAGTGAGTGGAGAAGTAGCAAGAAAGGTGGGTTCTGTAATGAAAAATATGGCTAAGAATCAGCAACTGATTGTGATCACACATTTACCTCAAATAGCTTCTATGGGTGATTATCACAAGTATGTTCACAAAACGGAGAAAAATAACTTGATCGAAACACATGTTCGAGATTTAGACGATGATGAACGGATTAATGAAATAGCCAAGATGATTAGTGGAGATGATCTAACTAAACACGCCATTGAACAAAGTAAAATGCTTTTAAACTAATTATAAGTAATCCAATACCCTCTCCATTTTCATGCCACGGCTTCCCTTTATTAAGATGGCCGTATCATTATGATTTTTGGATTTAAGATTTTCTCCAAGTGCTTCCATAGTTGCGTAAGTTTCTATACTACAGTTTGCAGAAACTTGATTGAAGTGTTCACCCAAAAGATAAATCGATTCAAATTTAAATTGCTTTGCCCAAATCAATAAATCAAGGTGTTCTTTCTTAGCTTGATCTCCCATTTCAAACATATCACCTAAAATTAAAATCTGTTTTTTGTTGGGCATTTTACTAAAATTTTCGATAGCAACTTGCATACTTGACGGATTGGCATTGTATGCATCTAACAGAATTTGATTCGATCCGTTGTGTATCCATTGTGATCGATTATTTCCAGGTATGTATGATTCAATCCCTATTTTAATTTCTTGCTTACTTACCCCAAGATGATGCCCAATAGCCATTGCTGCGAGCAAATTGTCTAAATTGTAATCTCCCATGAGTGTAGATTTGATTTTCTCATTTTCAATTGAAATTTCAATGGATGGAATAATGGATTGTATGGAGATATCCTTTTTGGAGTAATATTGTGTATTTTTAATGGAACGACTCATTCTTGTCAACCAATCATCATCTTGATTTACAAAGGCTAACCCGCCGTTTTTGAGGAGGTAGTGATAGAGTTCACTTTCCTCTTTAGCTACGGCTTCTAATGTTCCAAATCCTTCTAAATGTTCTTTACCAATATTGGTAATTAGTCCATGTGTGGGAGCAGTAATTTTACACAATGCAGCAATTTCACCTGGATTATTTGTTCCTAGTTCGATAATGGCTACTTCACAATCAATTGGAATCTGAAGAAGGGTTATAGGCACTCCAATATGGTTATTAAAATTTCCTTGTGTACAATGAGCCCTGAATTTTTGTTTTAAGACGTTAACAATTAAGTTTTTTGTAGTTGTTTTACCATTACTGCCTCCAATAGCTATTACTATAATATCGAAGCATTTTCTATGAAAGTGAGCTAATTCATTCATGAAAGTGAGCACATCATCCACTAAGATTAATCTGTTATCGTTTTCTGTTTTTTCATCTACAACGGCATAAGAAGCTCCTTTTTTTAGTGCTTCGATAGCAAATAAATTACCATTAAAGTTGTCGCCTTTGAGAGCAAAGAAAATAGATCCTTCAGGTATAGATCGACTATCAGTTGTGAACTTGTAGTCACATTCTGTAAAGAGATTGTAAAATAATTCTAATTGCACTTTTTAAACTTATTTCGTCTGTAACAAAAGTGTTAATTTAGTAGTCGATAAAAAAATACTCCTATGAGAAATTTAGTATTTGTGTCCATTATTCTAGTTTATTCATTGAATATGAGTGCTCAATTGTTTGAAATTTCCTTTGAACCGATTTTTAAAAATGAAAATGGAGAGTTGATACCTTTAGCACTCTCAGGTGGATTGAATCAGCCACAATTCTCAAATATTGACTTTAATAATGATGGTAAACTAGATTTATTTGTATTTGATAGAAACGGAAATAAAGTACTTACTTTTATTGCTAAGTCAGTTCATGGAAAAATAATTTATGACTACGACCCTCAATTCGAGGAATTATTTCCCTCTGCTCAGGAGTTTATGCAATTGCATGATTATAATTTGGATGATAAACCAGATTTATGGATATATAACGGAGATTCTGTTGTTTTATATCAAAACAATGGTCAAACAATGCCGATTTTTGACAGAATCAAAGGCTTATTTGCTTTTGATCGTGTGAACTATGTGCCTTTTAATCCATTTAAAAAATTAGCTGAGATAAAGGGTTGCCTTCCAGCAATTATTGATATTGACGGTGATACTGATATTGATTTCATTACGAACTTGAACGTGACAGGATCTCAAATGATTTATAATAGGAATACGACAGCTGATAGTAATTTTAAATTTGAGAATATCAAATTTGATATTGTAGATAAGTGTTTTGGAGGAATTGATGAGTATAACGGCGAACTTATTGTTAATGCACCATGCTATTTTTATGAAGCATACAAACAAAAGAAGAAACATGTGGCCACTAAGACAATCCTTTTATTCGATGAGGATGCTGATGGGGATTTAGATTTATTATTTGGAAGCTCTGAACAGGCTACAAATCCTATCTATTTTTTTAGAAATGGAAAAGTAGATTTAGACTATTACAAGGATACCTTCATTAACATAGATACTGCTTATTTTAGTAATGAAGTTGAATCTCTACTTCCTGTGTCTCCTGCAATGTCTTATATAGATATTAATCTAGATGGAGTTAAAGATTTAATATTAAGTACTAATGAAGTAGATAAAACCTCTTATCCGATAATGGAAGCTAATAATTCAATTCTGCTTATTAATGAGGGATCGTCCAATAATGTTGATTTCGTATATAAACAGAATGATTTCTTGGTAGGGGATATGATTGATTATGGTTCTGGATGTTCTCCGACATTTGTAGATTTAGATTCTGATGGAGACCAAGATTTAATTTTTGGGACAAGTGGAAATCACTATATAACAGGTGACACTTCTGACTTCTTAGTATACTTTGAAAATAAGGGCTCTTCAGGTTTTCCTGATTTTCAGTTAGTTGATGATAATTATTTAAATCTAAAATCTAAGCATATCAGAGGTATAATGCCAACATTTGCTGATATTGATGGTGATGATGATCAAGATTTATTTTTGGGTAAAATGGATGGATCAATTAGTTTTTATGAGAATGTAGGGGATGCTGAAAATTCAGATTTTATATACGCTACTTCAAATTATGAAAATATTCAAGTTACAAATTATGCTGCCCCATACTTTGATGATTTGAATAGTGACGGGTTAATTGATTTGATTTTAGGAAATTATGACGGTACAATTGATTATTACGAAAATACAGGCACAACATCAAATCCTATCTTTAATCTCACTAGAGATACTTTTGGTGGAATCATTGTTAATGAATTAGTTCGAACTTCTAAACTTGGTCCAGATGGACAAATCTATGATACCATGGTATATCAAAATTACGGATTCAGTTCCCCAGTTGTTCTTAAATGGGAAAATGGTTCTCGTTGTATAGCTGTTGGGAATAAACAAGGTGTGGTAAGAGTATATGAACTTAACGCTAGTTTAGATGAAGATTTTAATGAGATAGAAGATTACATGATAGAATCTATCAGTCAGAATAGTTATGTAAAAGATTGGGGTAGGAGATCGAATCCATCTAGTGCGGATTTAAATGGGGATGGTTACCCTGACATGTTTATTGGAAATGAACGTGGAGGGATGAGCTTTGTCAATGGTAATAAAAAGACAAATTCTATTCTCGGAATTAAAAAATTATCTTCATTTAAAGTCATACCAAATCCTGCTAAGCATTATTTTAGGATTAAAACAAAAACTAACAAGCAAATCCATTACAGGATTTCAGATATTAGTGGTAGATTAATTAGGGAGGATAGTACTTTTCCAGGAAATAGTGTTCAAGTGGAAGATTTTCCAGATGGTATTTACTTTATCTCAATTGAAGACGGATTACGAAATTACCAAGTTCAAAAGCTTATTCTATTAAAATTATAGTTGGTCTATTACACTCAATGGTCCTCCGCAATAAACACTGTGACAGGTCACACAGGCTTGAATAGAAGCATCGTAGTAATATTGCTGTGAGTCTTTACGATCAATTCCTTTGAGGGCTTCTAGGTACTCAGGAACCATTCCTTGAAATGCAGCTTCCTTATGCTCATCACGTGTAGCTTTTTGGTTAGCTAAATCATAGAAAATTTGAGGTACATCATCAATAATTTCGCCTTTTGATAACAAACGTTTAGTTTCTTTACTCCACGAAACCATATCTCGCATCATCTGAGAGAGTTCTGAGGGATGATACATATCTGCAGCTTCTGAGGATTGATTTTGCTTTGAGCAAGCAAATATTCCTGAGACCATTACGATGATTATGGTTGATTTAAGCTCCATTTTTTAATTAATAACGACACCGTTAGCCATAAATTGGAGTCTTACCTCTGGTGATACTATTTGAGCAATTTCCTCTTCAGTTGCATTTTCATCTTTAGCGATTTCAATTTGTTCAGAAACAGTAATCGTATCAGAATAAGCCCATCCTGAGATAATGGCTTCGTGGTTAGCACTATTTTTGGGTACAAAAAAACCATAGTCTTTGAATTTGACAAGCATCTCATTCCCATCCATGTCCATACTCATCCAGCAACCTTTGGCTTGACAGGCTGCAGTTATATTCCCTTTGACAATGGTAAATAAAGAATCTTTTCCTTCTAATGTTTTCATTAACTCTTCGCCAGAGATGGCAGAATTTTGATCCCAATTCGCGTCGCCATAAGTTCCATTGATGTAGTTTGTTTGCTGGCATCCAAGGATTGTGATGATGCTGAAAATAGTAAGTATCGTATTTTTCATGATTTATTTAAAATGTTGAATATTGATTTGTTCGTTGCAGAAAGAGTACTCATATGAATTGTTTGATGCTACAATTATAAGTTGATTGTTGCAATACTTGTCTATCATTTGGGTGAACCATTTATTATTTTCATGATCAAAATTTGTGCAAGGTTCATCGAGTAAAAGTACTGGTGAACCTGTAAAAATAGCCAGGGATAATTTTACCTTATTTTTAATACCTGACGAAAGGGAGCTGTATTTTTTATCTTTATGATTGATTAGTTTAGATGTAATCAATTGCTCTTTGATTGATATTTTAGGTTTTTTGAATTGAAAATGAAAATCAAATAATTCTTGAATTGAATAGTCGTTTAATAAATCCATTTCAGGACTGGAATAACTGATTTGATTGGATTGAATGATGTCACTAGAGTAGTTTATTTCTCCTTTAGTAGGCGATAATACTCCACCTATAATTTTAAGTAACGTGCTTTTTCCAGACGAGTTTTCACCAAGAATTGCATACCTATTATTGTTCTTGAAATTGAAAGTGAATTCTTGAAATAGGATTTCTCGATTAAAACGTTTAGATATTTTAATGCAATCTATTTGAGTCATTATCTAGAGATATAACCTTTCATTACTCCACGATCTGAAGCCCTAATAAAGCTGATAATTTCGTCTCTTTCACGGGTTGCAGGCATTTCGGTTTCAATTTTAGTAAGAGCTTTAGCGTTGTTATGTCCTCTTAAGTATAAATTTCTGTAGATTTCTTGAATTTCAGCTATTTTTTCTGAGCTAAATCCTCTACGTCTAAGGCCAATACTATTAACTCCTTCATAACTCAACGGTTCTCTGGCAGCTTTTGTGTAAGGAGGAACATCCTTTCTCACAAGACTTCCACCGCTAATCATCACATGAGGACCAATATTTACAAATTGATGTACGGCAACTAGACCACTCAAAATAGCAAAGTCATGAATGATTACTTCACCTGCAATTTGAGATCCATTACCAATAATTACATTATTACCAACAATGGTATCGTGTGCAATATGGGAGTATGCCATTAAAAGGCAATTCTTTCCAATTATAGTTTTGTTTTTTGCGGCAGTGCCTTTGTTAATCGTTACACATTCTCGTATTGTCGTATTGTCACCAATTTCTACGGTTGTTTCTTCACCATTATATTTTAAGTCTTGAGGAATTGCTGAAATCACAGCTCCAGGAAAAATTTTACAATTTTTTCCAATTCGAGCTCCCTCCATTATAGTAACATTAGAACCGATCCAAGTTCCTTCATCAATTTCTACATTCTTATGAATTGTTACAAAAGGTTCAATAACTACGGTATCAGCAATTTTTGCACCGGGATTTACATATGCTAAAGGTTGTATCATATTATCTATTTTCTACTATTTGTGCCATTAAGTTAGCTTCGGAAACTAGCTTATTACCTACGTAAGCTTCTCCTTTCATTGCACACAAACCTCTCCGGACAGGACCAGTCAATGCCATTCTAATTATCAATGTATCTCCAGGAACGACTTTATCTTTGAATTTGGCGTTTTCTATCTTTACAAAGTAAGTACTCCAATTTTCAGGATTTTCTTTACCAGCTAAAACTAAGATACCTCCTGCTTGAGCCATAGCTTCAATTTGAAGAACACCTGGCATAATTGGCTCACCGGGAAAATGACCTTGAAAGAAATATTGATCCCCAGTAATATTTTTAACAGCAATTATCTCTTCTGTAGATAATTGCACAACCTTGTCTACTAGCAGAAATGGATGCTTGTGGGGTAATATTTCTCCAATTTGTTGGTGATTATATAATGGAGTAATATTTGGATTGTAAACAGGGACATTCTCACTAATTTTTTTTTCTTTTTTAAACTCGGAGTATACACGTTTGATTTTTTTTGCGAATTCTACGTTTGCAGCATGACCCGGCCGTGCTGCAAGTATTTGAGCCTTGAGAGGGACTCCTGCAAGTGCTAAATCGCCAACAATGTCAAGTAATTTATGTCGAGCTGGTTCATTCTGAAATCTCAGATCTACATTATTTAAAATACCTTCTTTTTTAACCTCAATTTTATCCTTATTAAAAAGTTTTGCGAGGTTGTCCATTTCGCTGTCATCAATTACGCGATCAACAATAACAATAGCATTATTAAGATCTCCACCTTTGATTAAGTTATGTTCGAGTAGTGTTTCTAATTCATGTAAAAAACAGAATGTTCTACAGTTTGATATTTCATCCTTAAATTCTTGGATATTTACAATGGATGCGTGTTGGCTTCCTAATACAGGAGAATTATAGTCGACCATAACTGTTAGCCTATAATCCTCAGCAGGTAGTGCCATCATCTCAACTCCATTACCGTCTGAATAATTTATTCGCTTATGGATTTCAAAATATTCTCGTTCTTTTTTTTGGGTTTCAATACCAGCATCAAGAAGCAAATTAATGAATGGTCTACTACTACCGTCCATAATAGGAGTTTCAGGAGCGTCCAATTGTATTAAGCAATTATCAATTTCTAAACCAGCTAATGCAGCTAGAACATGTTCGACAGTATTGACTTTCACACCATTCAATTCTAACGTTGTTCCTCTACTTGTATCTGTTACTAAGTCACAATCTGCTTTGATGATGATTTGGTCCTCATGGTCTACTCGTTGAAAAGCATAACCATGATCTTCGGGGGCAGGCTTAAATGTCAATGTAACTTTATTGCCCGTGTGTAATCCAACTCCAGATACACTAATCGATTTTTTGATCGTTGTTTGTAGTTTATCCATTTTTTGATTTTGCATTGTTATTTAGTTTGTTTTCAAGTGTTCTAAGTCTTTGTTCAATTTTAGGAAGATTTCTCCATAAAACTCTAGATTTCATCTCTTCTTTAAAGGTAAGGTGCGGAGTTCCCGTATATATACCACCAGGTTTTTTTATGTCTTTATTTACGCCTGCTTGTCCACCAAATTGAGTATTGTCTGCTATTGTTAAGTGTCCACCAACGCCAACTTGACCAGCTAAAACACAATTTGCTCCAATCTTTGTGCTTCCTGCAATAGCGGTTTGTCCTGCAATCACAGTATTGTCTCCAATCTCAACACCGTGGGCAATCTGAACCAAATTATCTATTCTACAGCCTTTTCCAATTATAGTGCTACCCATATTAGCTCGATCTACGGACGTATTACTACCAATTTCTACGTTGTTATTGATAATTACGTTTCCAATTTGTGGAATTTTGATATAAGTACCATCGGGTAGTGGAGCATGACCAAAACCATCAGAACCAATTACAGCACCACTATGAATTATGACGTTGTCTCCAATTTGAGTATTGTAATAAATCGATACGTTTGAACGTATTGATGTATTTTGACCAATTTTTGAATGCTCATAAATAGATGAATTGGCAAAAACCTTAGAATTATCTCCAATTTCAACGTTGTTGCCTATGTATACATGAGAACCAATATGACAATTTTGACCAATTTTAGCACTGGGTTCGATAATTGCAGTAGGGTGTATTCCATGATTAGGGTCATTGTAATCAAAATATTGAATTAAGATTTGACAGAATGCTACATAAGGATGCGAGCAACGTATTATTGTTAATTGATCATGTAGTTTATTGATGGATTCATCGACTAATACGATTCCAGCTTTAGTATCTTTAAGGTGATGCTTATATTTTTTATTGGATAAAAAACAAAGACTATTAGGAGTTGCATCTTCAATTTTAGCAACCGTATCTACTACTACATCTTTATTTCCCTCAATAGAACCATTGACAATTTCCGCTATTTGTTCCGCTGATAACTTCAATATATCGCAAATTTAATCTAATTTCAAAGAGGTAATGTAATATTTAACCTGAGGTTTTTGGTGATTAGTAAGATTATAAATTTCAGAGGTTTCTGAAAGTTCTTTTAATTCACCATTTTTCATTCCAATTTTAAGGCTATTACCTGTACTTGTGTATGTATTATTTTTTAACTCTCCAACACTGACGAAATAGCTAGCATCCGACAAACTGATGTTTAAATATTTAGACGTTTCCGAAATTTTTTTATTAATTTTTATAGTACTAATGGGGGAATCAAATAATTCGATTTTTAGTAAATCTCTATTAATTAGCATCTTACAAAGCTTAGACAGGGTTTTATCATTAGAATTCTGCCAAATTTTAATGGCACTATAAATTTCACTATCGTCCAGATTACAAAAATTTTCAATTACATCAGGATTTGATAAATCGTGTTTAGAAAAACTATTTTCAAGAAAAAACTGTAAATATGGGCTTACTTTAAGCATCTCTTGAGTATCGATTAATGCTTTAGCTCTTTTTAGAATATTGAGCAATAGCTCATCTGCAGCTATAGAAGTTTTATGAAGGTATACTTGCCAATACATAAATCTTCGGGCCATTAGAAATTTTTCGATAGAGTAAATTCCTTTTTGATCAATTATAAGCTGTTTATTTCGAACATTGAGCATTTGAATAATTCGTTCTATACCTACAGTTCCCTCAGATACTCCCGTATAAAAACTATCTCTTCTTAAATAATCTAATCTATCCATATCCATCTGGCTACTAACTAGCTGGTGGAAAAATGGCCGATCATATTTATTTTCAAAAATTTGAATTGCTAGTGAGAGTTTGCCATTCATTTGAGCATTTATCTGATGCATAAGATGGCTACTAATATTCTCGTGATTTACATCATCGAGTATACTATGTTCTAGCGTATGAGAAAATGGACCATGCCCAATGTCATGCAGTAAGATTGCTAATAGAGCAGCAATCTCCTCTTTTTCAGAGATATCAACTTGTTTGGCTCTAAGGTTTTTTAGGGCTATTTGCATTAGATGCATTGCTCCGATAGCGTGTTGAAATCGTGTATGCTGTGCCCCAGGATATACCAAGCTAGTAAGGCCCAATTGTTTTATCCTTCGAAGTCGTTGGAATTCAGGTAATTCTATACAATCAAAAATGATGTCATGATGGATTGTAACAAATCCATATATAGGGTCATTGATTATCTTATTTTTATTCACGTAATGAAATAAAATATTATTTAAAGAGTTGAATTATTACTTGATTTGCAAATATTAATTGTCGCAAAGGTAAAATACAGAAAGTAATAATATGAATAATATCAAAATACTATGGGCGGATGACGAAATTGATCATTTAAGAGCCCATCTATTGTTTTTAGAAGAGAAGGGATACGATGTAAAAACAGTAAATAATGGATTAGATGCTATTGATTCTGTACGAGATAATCATTTTGATCTTATTTTTTTAGATGAAAATATGCCTGGTATATCTGGTTTAGAGGCACTTAAGCTAATTAAAGAACTGAATGCTAATATCCCCGTGGTAATGATAACAAAAAGTGAGGAGGACCATATTATGGAGGATGCTATTGGGGGCAAGATTGCAGATTATCTGATAAAACCAGTCAACCCTAGGCAAATTTTAAGTTCGATTAAAAAATTAATAGATAACAAACGTCTAGTAATGGAAAGTGTAACTCAGCGTTATCAACAAGATTTTAGGACTATAGGAATGACTTTTATGGACTACATGGATTGGTCTAAATGGAAAGATACATTTAAAAAGTTGGTCTATTGGGAGACAGAAATGGCTAGCTCTGAAGAAACGGGCATGGAAGACATCCTAAAAACACAAAAAATTGATGGAAATAGAGAATTCAGCAAATACATTGAAAAAAATTATCTGAATTTTATTCATTCCTCTGCTTCTGATGAAGACTCACCTATGATGTCGCACAACCTTATGAAAAGAGGAATTTTACCTGAAAAAAAGCAAGGTGAACCCTTTTTCCTTTTATTATTAGATAACCTACGATTTGATCAGTGGAAGGTGATTGAAGAAGAAATTAGTAATCATTACAGAATTGTTAATGAGGATATTTATATGAGCATTCTGCCAACAACTACACAATATGCACGAAATGCAATTTTTAGTGGTTTAATGCCATTGGATATCGAAAAGAGATTTGGAGTTAAATGGAGCAATGACGAGGACGAGGGAGGAAAAAATTTACACGAAGCTCATTTCTTAAACGACCAACTAAAACGACTTAGGACTGGATATGATTCTAAATATCTTAAAGTTACTAACTTGAATAATGCCAAGTCAATGGTGGATCAACTTCCGAATTTAGTAGGGGAGGAATTTGTTACGATTGTTTATAATTTTATTGACACATTATCGCATGCTCGAACCGACTCTAAAGTTATGCGAGAATTGGCAGAGGATGAAGCAGCATATAGAGCACTGACTAAAAGTTGGTTTATGCACTCGCCATTATTGGAGGCTATTCGCTATTTAAGTAGTAAAAGGGTTAAAATTGTGATTACAACCGATCACGGTTCTGTACATGTAGATAACCCTGTAAAAGTTCAAGCTGGAAAAGATACAACTACCAATTTAAGGTATAAAACAGCAAGGAGAATAGATTATAATCCTAAAGATGTGTTTACCGTAAGAGACCCTCATGACGCACTTTTACCTAAACAACATATGTCTAGTTCGTACATATTTAGTAAAGAAAACGATTTCTTTGTTTATCCTAATAACCTAAACCATTATGCTAAGTATTACAAGGACACATTTCAACACGGAGGTATTTCGATGGAAGAAATGCTAATACCGATAATTACATTAGAACCCAAGTGATCTTTAGAGTTTCAGAGACAAGTGGTGATATCCAGTCTGTAATTCAGACTGTGAATGATATCAGATTAAGTCAGAAAAAGAATATTATACTGTTAAAAGGTGACTTAGGAGCTGGTAAAACTACATTTGTTAAAGAATTTATTCAATTCATGGGCGGTAACAAAAACCAGGTGGATAGCCCAACCTTCTCGTTATTAAATATCTATTTGGTAAATGAAAAAAATATATATCATTTTGATTTATACCGAATTGGAACTCCTCGAGAAATTGAAGATATTGGATTTATGGAATACATAGATTTTGGGAACTTGTGTTTTGTTGAGTGGCCAGAAAAGATTACAGAATTCTTACCTCAAGATCGTATCATTCATGTTGATATCTTATTAAATTTGAAAAAATGCAGAGAATATACCATTTCCTAGCTATCTTATTTGTAAGTGTTTTTGTTAATGCTCAGGTATTTAATCAAGCAATAGCAGACGAAATTCAAAAGATAGATTCTGTAATAAACTTACTCATCAATTATGAGAATATTGGTCCAAAACCTACGGGTTCACCCGCATTGGTTGAAACATTAGAATGGATCATAGAAAACTATAAGGATTATGGATACTTTCCCATCATTGATACATTTAAGCTAGGTAGTATCGAGTCCTATAATATCATTATTGAAAAGCAAGGATCAATTCCAAATCAATGGATAATTATTGGTGCTCATTATGATTCAGTTGAGGAGAGTCCAGGAGCTAACGACAACGGTACGGGTGTTATCTCAACACTGCAAATTGCTCGCATTATCAAAGATTTAAATCCAAGAATTGGGGTGAGGATAATCAATTTTGGAGCAGAAGAACAGGGGTTCATTGGTTCATCGCATTATGTTAGAAATACATTAGCCCCATCAGATTCTATTCTACTTATGTTGAACCTCGACCAATTGGGAGGAACTAAAGGAGAAGATAATCGTAAAATTTATTGTGAAAGAGACGATGATGTGAATCCACTATCCAATAATTTACCTTCGTCATTAATGACGGATACATTGGCAAAAATCATATCGATATACACCGATTTAGAACCTATTATTTCAGACGCTTACTCGTCGGATTACGTTCCTTTTGAAGATGATGGAATAATAATTACAGGTTTGTACCAAGAGAGTGATTACAGTGACCATTACCACAAATCAACCGATCTCGTATCCAATATGGATGTTGAGGCTACAATTGAAGTAATCAATGGAGCTTTGGCTGCAACACTCTATTTTTCAAAAATGGAAGGTTTTTTAGATGTTCATGAATTAGCGAATAATAGCTATAGTTTGAATCCCAATCCAGCCAAAAATTACCTCACAATTTCCAATATTACCAGCAATGTTTTTGTTGAATTATACGATATGCGAGGTAATTTTATTAAAGCACAAGAAGTTTGTCCAAATGATCAAATAGAACTATTTGATTTGTCCAATGGTTTGTATACTATTAGCATTTCAGACAAGACAAAAGGATATTCAATTTACAAGAAACTTACCATTGCAAAATAAGTACTACACATTATAGATGAAATACACATGTTGGGGAGCTGCCAAACAAGTTACAGGCAGCATGCATTTATTGGAGTTAGATAGCGGATATAAAATTTTGGTGGATTGTGGTATTGATTATGAAGATAAAGACAATAAAACGATTAATGCTCATTTTCAATTCAATCCGAAGGATATAGATGTACTTCTTCTAACCCATGCACATATAGATCACAGTGGGAATATACCCAACCTCGTAAAACAAGGATTTCAAGGCGAGATTATATGTACAGAACCAACGGGTTTTTTATTGGATAAACTATGGATAGACTCGGTCAATATTCAGAATAATAATTTTAATCGTCGAAAAACTGCTCGATTGTATGGCTTCAAAGAAGTGAAAGAAGCAAACGAAAAATTATTAACCGTTAATTTCAATCAAAAATTTACATTAAACTCAGAAGTTTCTTGTACATTTTACGAAGCTGGTCATATCATTGGAGCAGCAAGTATTCGTTTAGAAGTGACAGAAGGAAATTCAATAAAAACAATTGGTTTTACTGGCGATTTAGGTAATCCAGGAAGTAAATTAATTGTAGATCCTAAACCAATGCAAGGGCTGAATTATTTGGTAACAGAGACTACTTATGGTAATAGGGAACATAAAGAAAAAAGATCTCCGGAAGATGTTCTGATAGACTATGTTAAAAAAACATGCGTAGACCAAGAAGGACGTCTAATCATCCCTGCTTTTAGTGTCGGTAGAACTCAATCCATACTTTTTACATTAAAAAAATTATTCAACGAAGGTAAATTACCTCCAATTCGAGTTTTTGCTGATAGCCCGCTTGCGTTAGCAAGTTCGAATATTCACAATCGTTTTTCAGATTATTTAAATGATGAAGCAAAAAACTATAAATTAGTTGATGGTAGCTTGTTTGATTTTAAGAGTCTGTATCTAATAGAAGATAAGTCTGATGTCGAAGACATGGAATTATATCGTGATTCGTGTATCATTGTTTCTTCTGCAGGTATGCTGGAAGGGGGGAGAATACAACAACATATAAGTGATCATATTCAAAATCCAGCGTGTACAATACTTATTGCAGGATTTTGCTCGCCGGGAACACTCGGTGCACAATTACTTGAGGGAAGGAGCATAATTAGAGTTAAAGGCAACGATAAATATGTCTATGCAAAAATTGATCAAACTGATGTTTTCAGTGCTCACCCAGATACGATTGGATTACAAGATTATTTTGAAGCTTCTGATGATGGTCAA
>MDTG01181386.1_pt1 | contig 20837 bp, 19 predicted proteins | sample 811421 | NCBI WGS metagenome assembly MDTG01 (sample SAMN05326645, study PRJNA326480) | marine metagenome | isolation source: seawater | place: Pacific Ocean: South East | collected 2011
AGAACCGAAACAAATGAAGAGTTCATAGTCACTATGAATAGCTAAGAAAAAGCCCTCAGTTGAGGGCTTTTTTATTTCTTGATTTTTTATAATTAGCTTACCAGCAGATCCTCTGCTAGAGTACCAAAGTCAATGCCGTCAAAATTTCCAGAACTCATCATTAATAGGTTTTGGTCTTTCCATACCAAAGACTTCAAGTAAGCCTGTAATTCATTGGATTCCGTAAAAACCATCAAATCTTTTCTGCCAAATGCTGTATGCACCTGCTCAACACTTAAATCTTCTAATTTTTTATGCGCAATTGCGGCTTTACTAAAGTATACAATAGCTATATCTGGTGTATCCATAGCACATAAGTATTCCTTTAAAAAGTCCTTATTCAAGCTAGAAAAAGTATGCAGCTCCATACAAGCAACCAAAGTCCTATCTGCGTATTGACTTTTCATAGCTGATGAAGTGGCTTTAAGCTTTGATGGTGAATGAGCGAAATCTTTATACACCACTGCATTATTACCCCTTTTGACTAATTCCAATCGCTTAGAGGCTCCTTTAAAAGATGAAATAGCCGTATAAAAATCACTCTTGTTTATCCCTAGTTCATGACAAACTAACATTGCTGCGTTTAAGTTCTGTAAATTATGCTCTCCAAAAATTTCAAGTCTAAATTTATCTTTTCCATCTATCAAATAAGTAATACCATTTTCAATACTATGCTTAGGTGTACTGTACGACTCTAATCGACAAATAGAGTCTTCCTCACATAAATTAGATAACACTTTATCATCATTACAATAGAACAAAACATCTTTAACATCATTTTTGAATATTCTAAACTGATCAATATAATTTTCAAATGTTGGAAAAACATTAATATGATCCCAAGCGATACCGCTGAGTATCGCTATATGTGGCTTATACCAATGAAATTTGGGACGCCTATCAATTGGCGAAGAAAGATATTCGTCACCTTCTAAAATGATAATAGGTGCGTCCGATGTTAATTTCACCATAGTATCAAAGCCGTCCAGCTTTGCACCAACCATATAATCGCAATTTATTTTAAAATGGTGTAATACATGCAAAACCATAGCTGTGATAGATGTTTTACCATGGCTACCCCCTATCACTACCCTTTTCTTATCCATACTTTGGTTGAAGATATACTCAGGGTAAGAATAGATGGGAATATTTAACTCTTGAGCCCTAATTAACTCGGGATTATCAATTCTAGCGTGCATACCTAAAATAATAGCATCTAGTCCATCGTGAATTTTATCGGCAAACCAACCCATCTTTTTGGGCAATAATCCATAAGCGTCAAGTCGACTTTTAGAAGGTTCAAAAATAGCATCGTCCGAGCCCGATACTTCAAAACCTTTGTGATGTAAAGCCAAGGCTAAGTTATGCATTGCGCTACCGCCAATTGCTATTAAATGTACTTTCATTGATAAAATAAATTAGAAATGTAAATTATAGATAATTGACATTTTATACATTTGAAAAAATTAAACTTTTCAACATGAAAGTGTATACAATTGATACTGGTTATTTTAAATTAGATGGTGGCGCTATGTTTGGCGTTGTGCCTAAAGTACTTTGGAGTAAAACAAATCCTGCTGACGAAAATAATCTTTGCCCTTGGGCAATGCGTTCTCTTCTTATTGAGGATGGCAATCGATTGATTTTAATTGATAATGGAATTGGTGACAAACAAGACGATAAGTTCTTAAGGCACTATTACCTTCATGGCGATGTTAATCTAGATTTATCCTTAAAAAAACAAGGCTTTTCACGCGATGACATTACCGATGTATTCCTCACTCATTTACATTTTGACCACTGCGGTGGAAGTGTGAAATGGAATAAAGACAGAAGTGGATTTGAAATGAATTTCAAAAACGCGAACTACTGGAGCAACAAAGACCACTGGCAATGGGCAACTAAGCCAAATAAAAGAGAAAAAGCGTCTTTTTTAGAAGAAAATATAATCCCAATAGAAGAAAGTGGGCACCTTAAGTTTGTAGAAAAAGAGGGTGAACTATTTGATAATTTCTCAACTCTTTTTGTCAATGGACATACCGAAGCTCAGATGATACCACACATTCGATACAAAGGGAAAACCGTTGTATTTGCTGCTGACTTACTTCCTAGCACAGGACATATTCCTCTATCCTATGTTATGGGGTATGATACCAAACCATTGGTAACTTTAAGTGAAAAAGAAAAATTCTTGAACGAAGCAGCGGATAACAACTATATTATTTTCTTACAGCATGATAACTACAACGAATGTTGTACAGTTCACAAAACAGAAAAAGGAGTACGCCTTAAAGAATCTTTTAAATTAAGTGACATATAAATTATGCAACAAAAAAGCCAAGTATTACGTTAAAGAGAATATGAACAAAAGGCAAGCAAAACGCGGACAATTTTTAATTTCAGAACCTAGTATGGAGGATTTGAATTTTAAAAGATCTGTTCTGCTAATCACAGAACACAACAATAATGAGAGTATAGCCTTTATCCTTAATCAACCCACTAAGCTTTCCGTCAACGACTTAATTGATGATTTTCCCAACTTCAATGCGAAAGTTCACATTGGTGGTCCTGTAGAAAAAAACACCTTACATTTCTTACATTCATTAGGAAATAAAATCGACCAATCTATTGCTGTTTCTGATAACTTATATTGGAGCGGAAATTTTGAAACACTTAAAACCTTAATACGTAATGGTGAAGTGAAAGAGTCGGAAGTGAAATTTTTTATTGGCTACTCTGGCTGGAGCTCTGGACAATTGGAATATGAATTACAAGAAAATTCTTGGATTGTAATTAACAGCGATAGCTCAATTGCTCTAAATAATAACGATAAACGCATGTGGCGAAAGTTTATAAAACAGATGGATAAAGATTTGGCTATTTGGCATAATATGCCCGATAATCCTGAACTAAATTAATGTATTTAAAAAAGCTACTATCTCCTTTGTTTTATTGTTTTTGAAATCAGATTTATCACCAAAGTGACTAATCCAACGAACTCCATTACAATTAGTTAAAATAATTTCATCTGCATATTCAAGGTCTTTTATTTCAAGTGGCCTTTCAACAACTTCAAAGTACTCAATAAGTAAAGCACGCATACAACCTGCAAGAGGACCTTCAGATAAAGGCGGTGTTAATAGTTTATCTCCTTTAACAATAAAAATATTAGAATTTGTTCCTTCTATTGGTCTATCAAAATCATTAAGGAGAAGTAATTCATTAAAATTAAGTTCTCTTTTATTGTTAGAAGCTAAAACATATAGTAAGGCACTAGAGCTTTTAATATTTGAAATTACTGATAATGACTTTTTGTATTTATCATAAACACCTAATTTTAACCCATCTGATAAAACAAAAGAATCCTGAGGAACAATAGACGATTCTATAATATATGAAGCTGAATTGGTAATAGGCTTATATAAACCTCCCTCATTTCTGTAAATTGTTATCCTGACGCTACTATTTAACTCAATCTTATTTTCTTTTACTAACTCTTCTACTGAATGGAAAAGCTGGTCTATAGTAATCTCTAAATTTAACTCCAGTAACTCTAAGGAATGACTAAGTCTTTTTTTATGATTATAATGGTTGAAAACCTTTCCATTAAATACTCTTAGTCGCTCAAAGAGTCCATCACCATATAAAAATGAACGATTATTCACTCCTATTTCTACAGTCTCACAAAGTTTACCGTTATGGTTATATAACATAAGTTAATTTTAATCTTAAAACAAAGAAAATAAAATTAAGCGACCAAAGAGTAGTTTTTTATACTTTTGAGAATAATATGCAACTCTTTTACACAACGGAAATAAATTCAAACGAATACACTCTTTCTAAAGAAGAAAGTAAACATTGTGTAATGGTTTTAAGAAAAACTATTGGTGATGAAGTTAACTTAATTGATGGAAAAGGTGGTTTTTACACTGCACGAATTACCAACGATAATATAAAGTCATGCCAGCTTGAAATAGTAAGTGTTAAAAAAGAATTTGGTAAAAGTGAAACCCATATTCACCTCGCTATTGCACCAACGAAGAGTAATGATAGGTTTGAATGGTTTCTAGAAAAAACGACAGAAATTGGCATTAATGAAATCACTCCTATAATCTGCGATAATTCTGAACGTAAAATTTTAAAATTGGAAAGAATGAATAAAATTCTTGTCAGTGCAATGAAGCAATCAAAACGAACATACTTGCCCAAACTAAATGATGTCATTCATTATAAGACATTCATACAATCAAACTTTGATGAAGACTGCTATATAGCACACTGCTTTGATGGCGAAAAAAAGCAATTGAAAGATACTCTAAATAAGGGTGAAGACAGCCTAGTACTAATTGGTCCTGAAGGAGATTTTTCAACTAATGAAATTCTATTGGCTGTTGAGAATAATTTCAAAGCTGTATCTCTAGGCTCAAGTCGTCTAAGAACCGAAACTGCTGGGGTTGTTGCTTGCCATACAATAAATCTAATAAATCAATGAGAATAGTACTTTACATTTTAGGCTTTACACTTGTGTGTAGCTTTGTGTCGCCATCTTACAAAATAGCTGTTTTAAAGTATAACGGCGGGGGGGATTGGTACTCTAACCCTACAGCTCTTACAAACCTAATTCAGTTCTGTAATGATAGGCTTGGTACAAATATGGATAAACAGTACGATATTGTAGAGGTAGGAAATCAGGCTATATTCAATTATCCTTTTGTTCATATGACTGGACATGGGAATGTAGTTTTCTCAACAGATGATAGTGAAAACCTCAGGAATTACCTCATTGGTGGCGGCTTCTTACATATTGACGATAACTATGGAATGGATAAGTTTGTGAGACCAGAGATGAAAAAGGTTTTTCCTGAAAGTGATTTTGTAGAACTCCCCTACAACCATCCTATTTATAACCAAGAATTTAGCTTCAAAAATGGCTTGCCAAAAATTCACAAGCATGATGAAAAGCCATCTCAAGGCTTCGGATTATTTTACAAGGGTAGAATGATTTGTTTTTACTCCTATGAAAGTGATTTAGGCGATGGATGGGAAGATGCAGAAGTACACAATGACAGCCAAGAGACAAGGCTTAAAGCCTTAAAGATGGGAGCAAACATCATCGACTTTGTTTTTTCTAATCAAAACTAATACATTCGTAAAATGAACCAGAACATAAAAAATATATTGACAATAATTGGTATTATAATCGGTCTGATATTAATCGTTTATTTAAATACAATTGTTGCTTATGTTTTGGTATCGATTGTTTTGGCTCTTATTGGCAGGCCAGTAATGAAAGGACTTTCTCTATTAACCATTAATGGGAAATCACTACCAAGAACATTCAATAGTGTCGCTACATTATTGCTCTTAGTAATATTTTTCTTTAGCATCTTTTCTCTGTTCACTCCTCTAGTTATTGAAGAAGCAAGAATAATATCCTCTATTGATTTTGAAGCTGTTTCTTCGGAATTAAAAGCTCCATTAAATGATTTAGATATTTGGCTTAAAGAGCATCATTTCCTAAGCCCTGAATCCTCTATTGACAATGAAATTTTCAAACTAATAAGTTTGACGAAAGTCAAATCTATTTTTAATTCGGCATTAGGCATTTTAGGAAACAGTCTAATTGCCTTATTTTCTATTTTATTTATTACTTTTTTCTTTCTGAAAGATAAAGACTTGTTTAATAATTTCATTCTTACTATTGTGCCTAATAATAAAAGTCAGCAGCTAACCAACGCCCTTAAGAATGCAAAACGTTTATTAAGCCGGTATTTTATTGGCGTGATTATCCAAATTTTCACTATAACTATTATTGTTAGCCTAGGCTTAAGTGTACTTGGAATAAAAAATGCCATTCTAATTGGTTTTTTGGCAGGCTTAATTAATGTCATTCCATACATTGGTCCTATTATAGGAGCATTAATTGGTGTGATTATTGGCATTTCTACAAATCTTGAACTAGACTTTTACACTCAAATGATACCTTTAATCATTAAAATTTGTGTAGTATTCGGGAGTATGCAGCTAATCGATAATTTTATTCTTCAACCAATCATATTTTCTAACAGTGTGAAGGCACACCCTCTGGAAATATTTTTAGTAGTTATTTCTGCAGGCACTATTTGGGGGATTACAGGAATGATTATTGCCATTCCATTTTACACCTTTTTTAGAGTTGTAGCTAAAGAGTTTTTAAACGAGTTTAAAATTATTAAGGAATTGACTAAAAATATTTAAACTGTCTGATTTACAAGAAAAATATTCCTTTTTACAACAATCATCATGGATTGATTTTATTTCCCAAAATCACAATAGTCCAATTGAGAAAGTATTGTTTTCTATTTCAAAGCAAAAAGATATAGATATATCAGTTTTAGCCAATCAACTTCACGGTATGCGTATTGCACGCTCAAAAATACCTTCATGGTATGAGCAAAAGAAGTTGATATATCCTTCAAAAGTTAGTATGGAACAATGTTCCTCAGAATTAACAGCACAATATAAATCAGTTCTAGTTAAAGGCAAATCATTTATAGATTTAACTGGTGGCTTTGGTATAGATTCTTTTTTTATTAGCAAGTACTTTGAAAATGGTATACATTGTGAAACAGATACGGACTTGCAATACATTACTCAACACAACTTTAAGCAACTATCTTCAAAAATACATTCGATTAAAACGGATGGAATCGACTACCTCAATGCATCAAACGATAATTTTGACTTAATATATATTGATCCTTCTAGAAGAAATTCTTCTAAACAAAAGTTAATTCAACTCAAAGACTATACGCCAAATATTCTTGAACACCTCAACTTACTTCATTCAAAAGGAAAGGTTATATTATTAAAAACCGCTCCACTTCTTGAAATTAAGCAAGTGTTACAGCAAATTTCTGGTGTTAAAGAAGTTCATGTAGTTGCAGTAAATAATGAATGCAAAGAGCTTTTATTTCTTATTGAAGAAAACTCAGAAAGCAATATCAAAATTCAGTGTTCTGATTTAACAAAAAAAGTATCATTCCAATTCTACTTTAAAGATGAGGATAAAAAATGTTTTTACTCTTTGCCTCTAAGATACATTTATGAGCCAAATGTAAGCATTTTAAAAGCTGGAGCGTTCAATTCCATAGCCAATCAGCTAAATCTGAAAAAAATCCATAAAAACAGCCATATTTACACTTCGGATATCTTGATTGAGAATTTTCCTGGAAGGAAGTTTGAATTGAAACATATAAAAAGCCTTGACAAAAAAGAAATACTACCTCTTCTAGAAAATAAAAAAGCCAATATTACTAAAAGAAATTTCCCTTTATCAGTAAATGATATTCGCAAAAAGATTGGTGTTAAAGATGGTGGAAATGATTACTTATTTGCAACTACTCTAATAAATGACAAAAAGAAAATTCTTATTTGTAAGAAAATCTAGAATAAGATGTCTTCTTCAATAGCTAGAGACTGAATAAAGTTCAAAGACTTTTTCATGTAATTGTGCATGATATCGTCTTCATCTACTATTGGTACATCTTTTCTGTAAGCCGTCATTAAATTTTCAATAAAGAGTGAGGACTTTGATGTTCTAAATGATAATGCTTGAGAAGCCGTCATTAACTCAATACTTAAAATTCTTTCAGTATTTTCTATAACTCTAAGAAGTTTAGTTGCTGAATTAGCTCCCATACTTACATGGTCTTCTTGCCCGTTTGACGACACTATGCTATCAACTGAAGCTGGTGTACACAACTGTTTGTTCTGACTGACAATACTTGCTGCAGTATATTGTGGAATCATAAAACCAGAGTTAAGACCTGGATTTTTAACAAGATATGGGGGCAATTCTCTCTGACCTGAAATCAATAAATAGGTTCTTCTTTCAGAAATAGATCCTAGCTCAGAAACAGCTATTGCCATATAATCCATAGTCAAAGCCAATGGCTGCCCATGAAAATTACCTGCTGATATTACCTCATCTTCATTAACAAAGATATTTGGGTTATCGGTTACTGAATTCATTTCTGTAACTACTGTATTTTCTACATGACTTAGCGCATCCTTAGTAGCGCCATGCACTTGCGGAATACACCTGAAAGAATACGGGTCTTGTACATTAGTCTTGGGTCGTTCTATTAACTCACTTGATGAAAGAAATTCTGAGATATTTTTGGCGGTATCTAATTGCCCCTTGTGAGGTCTAATGTAATGAACCAAGTCCTTAAAAGGTTCTATCCGTCCATCAAAGCCATCAAGTGATGATGCACCTATCAAATCAGCCAAATATGAAATTTTATAGGCTCTTATTAAGCACTCCACTGCGTAAGCATTCATAAACTGTGTGCCATTAAGTAATGCTAAACCTTCCTTAGATTTTAAAGAAATTGGCTTCCACTTCATTTTTTCTAAAATATTAGATGAGTCCTGTTTCATACCCTCGTAATATACTTCTCCCAAACCTAATAAAGGCAATGAAAGATGAGCCAGTGGTGCCAAATCACCAGATGCACCCAATGAGCCCTGTTGAAAAACAACTGGTAGAATGTCGTTATTATAAAAATCTACTAAGCGTTGAACCGTTTCTACTTGCACTCCAGAATGTCCATGAGACAATGACTTTATCTTTAAGAATAGCATTATCTTTACAATGTTGCTTGGCACTTCTTCTCCGAAACCACAAGCATGAGATAAAACTAAATTGATTTGAAGCTGACTTAAGTCATGCTTAGAGATTGATTCATTACACAATGAACCAAATCCAGTATTCACGCCGTAAATGGCTTTGTTTTCTTTTGATTTTGAATCGAGATAATCTCTACATGTTTGAATTTTATCAATAACATCTTTTGAAAGCACCAATAATTCATTATTGTAAATTATCTGATGAATTTCTTTCAGAGATAAATATTTGTTACTGATTTTGTGCATCACTTTCTATTCTTCCAAGCAATATTCCTGAAGCTTTTTTGCGTTTAAATTGTATCCAGTTATTATCTTTTGAGCTTTGTGGTAAAAACCTTCTCTCTCTCTTAGTGTTTTATACACATAATCGAGTAATTTTTCTCCTTCAAGTCCTTCAATAAGAGGTCTAAATACAGCTGACTTTTGTAATCTTGGAATCAAGGCCTTAGGATGCATGTTTATATATACTGTCATTCCATATTCGTTCATCTGCTCCATATTATCAAAATGACATGGAGTACCTCCACCCGTTGAGATAACTGTATCTTCTACATCAATAATTCTGTGAAGATATAATCTTTCTAATTTTCTAAAATAATCCTCACCATCTTCATCAAAAATTTCTTTTATAGTACGTCCTTCCTGCTCCTCTAAATACTTGTCAAGGTCAATGAACTCGTGTTTTAAATTGTAAGCAAGTTTTTGCCCTAAGGTACTTTTTCCGCTACCCATGTAGCCAACTAAGAAAATGGTCATTATAGATTTGTTTTAAGGTTTGATGGGATTAAAAAGGTGAATTAGGTTCTTTCTTCAAATGGTTAAATACTAATCGATCCACTAAACTTGGTAAAAATTTATTCAAAAATACAGTAAGTTTTCCATTAATTGTCATCACTGATGAATTTTGTCTTTTAATTACGGACAAATATATTTTTCCAGCTACTTCTTCTGCAGACATCATAGATTTTTCATCTCTTGGACTCTGAGATTGGATACCTCCATCTTTAGATAAAGCTGTATTTCTAATATTAGATGCCGTGAAACCTGGGCAGGCGATGAGTACGTGTAAGTTTTTCTCAAGATTTTCAATTCGAAGAGACTCCAAAAAACCTTGTATAGCAAATTTAGATGATGAATAAGCTGTCCTTCCAGGAAGACCTTTGTAGCCTGCAATAGATGAAACTCCTACAACAGAACCTTTAGATTCAAGCAAGAAAGGTAAAGCATATTTTGTACAAAAGACTGTACCATAAAAATTAACGTCCATAACCCTTTTGATAACTGATAAATCTACCTCCTCTAGAATTGCTCTCATTGAAATACCTGCGTTATTAACGAGTACATCTATTCCTTTAAATACTCTTAGTGTTTCGTCAACTAATCGTTTACAGTCATCCTCAATACTTACATCTGCCTGTACTACTAGAGAAGTATACCCTTTTAAAGTCATCTTTTCACTAATCTCTTCTAATTTCTGAGAATTTCTTGACGCTAAAACAACCTTGCTTCCCTTCTTAGCAAAGTACCACGCACACGCTTCTCCAATTCCAGAAGATGCACCAGTAACAATTACGACTTTGTTTTTCATTTAATTTCAGCTTAATTTGCTTTTACAAATAAACATTTTTTTAATGACAATTATTCAAGTAAATACTTCGGATACAGTAAAGAGTTTTCACCGACTACCTTTTGATATTTATAAAAATGATTCAAATTGGATTCCTCATCTAGAAAAAGATATTGAGTCTGTTTTTTCTAAAAAAGAAAATAAATTCTTCAGACATGGTGATGCTAAACGATGGTTATTGAAAGATGATGAGGGTAATTATATTGGAAGAATAGCAGCCTTTATAAATAGAAAAAAGGCTTTCAGCGAAAAACAGCCTACTGGAGGAGTTGGCTTTTTCGAATGTATAAATGATACAACTGCCTCAAAATTGTTGTTTGATACTGCAAAGGCATGGCTTGAAGAAAGGGAAATGGAAGCTATGGATGGTCCTGTAAATTTTGGAGAAAGAGACCGTTTTTGGGGCTTGTTGGTTGAAGGTTTTGAGAACCCTCCTATCTATGCAAATCCATATCAGCCATCATACTATCAGCATCTTTTCGAAGATTATGGTTTTTTGACTTATTTCGAACAGTTTATGTACTGTAGAGAAATTAATGAAGATATCCCTCAAAAATATAGAGATCGATCTGAACGAATATTAAAAGATAAAGGCTTCACTTTTAGACATCTAGAAAAGAGTAAAATGTTTGATTATGCCGAAGATTTTAGAACAGTGTATAATAAAGCATGGAAAACACATAGCAACTTCAAAGGTATGCCTGCTTCTCAAGCCCGTTCTATAATGAGGAAAATGAAACCAATTATGGATGAGAAACTAATCTGGTTTGCTTATTACAAAGACGAACCAATCGCTTTTTTCATTGCCCTTCCTGAACTAAATCAAATATTTAAACATATTAATGGAAAACTTAACTGGATAGGAAAACTCAAGTTTTTGTACCATAAATGGACTAGAACATGTGATACTGTTTTTGGCCTTGCCTTTGGTGTTGCCCCCGAATTCCAAAAGAAAGGCTTGGAAGGTGCTATAATAATGGCAGTTAAAAATCAATTCGATACTGACAGCAATCACTACAAAAAGCTCATCATAACATGGATTGGCGACTTTAACCCCAAGATGATAAAGATTGTTCAAAACTTAGGTACTAGCAAGTATATGGTTTTAAAAACATATCGAAAACTCTTTGATGAAAATGCAGAGTTTGAACGATGTAAAACCATTCTTTAATAAGCATATAATTTTCACCTAAATTTTTAATTTAAATTCTTGCAGTTTGAAATAATGCAATTATATTTGCATCCTCAATTTTAAAAACGACCTGGTAGCTCAGTTGGTAGAGCATCTCCCTTTTAAGGAGAGGGTCCTGGGTTCGAGCCCCAGCCAGGTCACTAAAAACCCGTTTTCACGGGTTTTTTAATTGATGCCCAGGTGGTGAAATTGGTAGACACGCAGTCTTGAGGGGGCTGTGCTCTTACGGGCGTATGGGTTCAAATCCCATTCTGGGCACAAAAAAAAGCCGAGCAAAATTGCTCGGCTTTTTTGCCTTAACTAAAATACATCTATTTAAACAATAATCATTTGATATTACTTTAAAAACTTAACAAAAAAAACACAAGATAAATAATCATTTAAGTCATTTAATTACATCTTAAAATTAAACTATAATAGATGAGTTTATAAAAAAAAATTTAATATAAAAACTTTATATAAATATCATATTTAATTGATTTAAAGTAATTTATAAAATTAAATTGACATTTTGTCAGTATTAATAAAATGTAATTTCACACATTCATCAACAAGACTAATATGTTGCTATTTGTTGTAAATTTGAAGCATGAGAATTGATATATTAAGTATACATACAAAGCTTTTAAAAAGTCCTTTTGAACATTCAATTTTACAAAGAGCTATTAATAAAAATATTGTTGATATAATACTACATGATATACGCTATTATTCAAAAGACAAGCACAAAAAGGTAGATGATTATCAATTTGGAGGTGGTGCAGGAATGGTGATGTGCATACAACCTATAGCCGACTGTATTGATAAATTAAAAAGCGAAAGAGATTACGACGCCATTATTTACATGAGCCCAGACGGTAATAAATTAAATCAAAAAATTGCTAATCACTTTTCTACTTTTAAAAATATCATAATTCTTTGCGGTCATTACAAAGGTGTAGATCAAAGAATTAGAGACCACATTATAACTCATGAAATTTCTATCGGCGATTACGTACTAACTGGAGGTGAGCTTGCTGCTGCTGTTCTGTGTGACAGTATTATCAGACTCATTCCTGGAGTGATTTCTGACGAGACATCAGCTTTAACCGATTCATTCCAAGATAATCTACTTGCTCCACCTGTTTATACTAGACCTGCAGAATACAATTCCTGGAAGGTACCAGAAATACTTCTCTCGGGAAACTTTCTTAAAATTGAAGAATGGCGACATGAACAAGCAATGAAATCAACCAAAGACAGAAGACCTGACTTATTAGATTAGATTCACATTTTTTTCCTAAAAAAAAGAGGTCTTTATTTAAAATTATATCGTAATATTGCAGTCCCTTTTGGGAATTTGAATAAATTTTTAACGTAATGGAACAGATAAAATACGTAGAAAGTGAAATCTTAAATGGAAATGACCTCCCTAACTTTAGTGCAGGTGATACTATCACTGTACACTACAAAATCAAAGAAGGTGGAAAAGAAAGAACACAGCTTTTTAAAGGTGTAGTTATTCAAAGAAAAGGCCACATGAACAACCAAACGTTTACGGTTCGTAAAATTTCTAATGGTATTGGTGTTGAGCGTATATTTCCTGTATCGTCACCAGCTGTTGAGAAAGTTGAACTAAACAAAGAAGGCGCTGTTAGAAGAGCTAGAATATTCTATCTTAGAGGGCTTACTGGTAAAAAAGCAAGAATTAAGGAAAAAAGAAATTAATAACTATATTTACTTTCAATTAAAACCTGCACGTACTGTAGGTTTTTTTATTTTTTGACCACGTAAAACTCTGTACGTCTATTTACAGCCCTATTCTCTTCTGTATTATTAGGCACTAGAGATTTACTTTCACCATAACCCTTGTAAGATAATCTTTCGCCATCTATACCACTCGATATTAGATAATCATGAACTTGTTTTGCTCTTTTCGCTGATAACTCTTGATTTGATAATTCATCACCTACATTATCAGTGTGTCCATGTATAGCCACATCGATTGTTGAGTTAAAAGTCATGAAATCAATAAAACTATTAAGAATAATTTTTGCTTGATCATTTAACTCAAAATCATCAGAATCAAAATAGATGTTGTTAATTCTAAACGCTTTATCCTCTTCGATAGACTGCATCTCAAAATTAAAATTCTGAGGTGTTGAAAATATATTTTCTGAAGAAATGTATCTAGAATTAAAAGCGTAATCTTTACTCTTTACTGTTACCATTATATCCTCATCATCGTCAACCTTAATAACCCCGACATACTCACCTGTTTCTTGATTAACTTTAATTTTTTGAACTTTTTTTGTTTTAATTGACTTAACCTCAACTGTAGCATCAAACAGCATCTCATCGTATTCTCCTTTTACATCACCTCTTAAAAACATAATCTTTTCAGGTCTAGCCTTCTTATAGAGAGAAAACTCATACAAGTCCCAACCTCCAACTCCAGAAAAATTGTTAGATGAAAAATAAGCTGTTTTTCCATCAGTACTTACAAAAAAAGCAAAATCGTCTTTTTCAGTATTAATAGGGTGACCAATATTTATTGGATTAGACCATTTTCCAGTACTGTCCTTTTTACAGTAAAAAATATCCAAGCCTCCCAAACCCAAATGGGTATCAGATGAAAAATATAAAGTTTCACTGTCTGGGTGAAGAAATGGTGATTTTTCATTTCCCTTGGTATTTACAGACAATAAAACTATTTCTCCCCAATTTCCATCTGAATCTTTAGAAACACTGTATAAGTCCGAACCACCTAGTCCCTCTGGCCTAATGCTACTAAAAATAAGAGTATTTCCATCAGAAGAAATTGTTGGTTGTGACTCCCAACAATCTGGTTTATTGATAGGAAACTTTAACTTTTCTAAATCGGACCAATAATCATACTTTTTGTACGTATAGTATATATCACAATTATTATACCCCTTTAGATTGGAACAAATAGTAAGGTATAATTCTCTATTATCAACTGATAAAGTAGGACCACCTTCATTCTTTCTCATATTAAAAGGATATGGCATCTCGACACCTTTTTGAAATTGTCCATTTTCAAGCTTTGAAAACGTAAACTCCTCAACAGTTTCTGGTCGAAGCATGCCCACTTTCTGCTTGGAATATCGCCTTGTAAAATAAGAGGTTTCATTATCCGGAGACATAGCACACAAATACTCATCATTAGTCGTGGAAATACCATATACAGGCTTTGGATTGAATGGTACTGGATTAGAATACATTTTATGATAAAAAGAGGCTAATTTAATTTGTTTTCTAGCCTCTGCTTTTTTCTTTTCATCAACACCCATAAATTGTAAAAACTTCTCATAATACTGAATCGATTTTTCAAATTGTTTATTGTTGAATTTTATCTCGGCTAATGAAGAATATACGTATGGTGAATACATCGGACAATAATTAATTGCTAACTCAAAATTTTCCACTGCTTTATCATAATTTTCTTTTATGAAATAAATTTTACCCAACAAATTATAGGCGTCTGCATAATCTGTCTGATCGGCAATTGCCTTTTTGAGGTATTTTGTTGACTCCGAAAAACTACGGTCTTCTGCTAAACGTTTAGCTTTTTTGTAGTTTTTTTTGGGTGTAGGGCTCACTTCAAGATTACAATTCTCTTGAGCAAAAAGCAGTGTCGAACAACACATTAATAATAGTATTAATCTCATCAGCTCATTAATTCTTTATCAGAAACTTTTTTTAGTTGACCTTCTGTTGCAGCAACTACTGTTGCTACCGTAGCATCTCCAGTAACATTAACTACTGTCCTCATCATATCTAATATTCTGTCTACGGCAAAAATTAAAGCAATACCTTCTGGGTCAATACCAATAGAACTTAGTACAATCACAAGCATTACCATACCTGCACCTGGTACTGCAGCGGAACCAATTGACGCTAAAGTAGCTGTTAGCACAATTGTCATTTGCTGACCTAAATCTAAATCATAACCAAAAGCCTGTGAAATAAATACTGCTGCTACCGATTGATACAAAGATGTTCCATCCATATTAATAGTTGCTCCTAACGGCAAAACAAATGAAGAGACCTCCTCTGAAACTCCTAAATGATCCTCACATCTTTCCATTGTTACTGGTAGTGTTGCAGCACTTGAACTTGTGGAAAAAGCTAACATTTGAGCTGGAGCAATTCCTTTAAAAAAATCAAAATAATTTATATGCGTAAAAAGACGTAAAGCTAGAGGGTAAATTAGTATTATCATTAATAGCAAACCTAATACAACTGTCATAGAATAAATCCCCAAAGCCTTGAATAATTCGGCAGAACCACCAAAATCGACTACTAAACCAGCAATTAAAGCAAATACTCCATATGGAGCTGCCAACATTATTAGGTCTACTATTTGAAGAATAATGTCATTAACTCCATCAAAAAACGATTTCACTGTAGATGTTTTTTCTTTAGGCAACATCACCATAGCAATACCAAACAGAATGGCAAAAAATATTACTTGTAGCATATTCCTGTTGTTACCCGCTGCCTTAATGAAATTATTAGGAACAATATCTACCAAAAACTGAAGTGGTCCCTCCCCTTTAACATTTTCAGCTGTTTCAATTTTTAAGGCAGCACTTGAAGCATATTGCTCTTTAAGTTCAATTCTTTTTTCTTCAGAAAATGACTTTCCGGGCTGAACTAAATTTACAAGTACCAAACCAAAGGTGACAGCAATAAAGGTTGTCATAAGATATATGCCTATTGTTTTACCCCCTATTCTTGAAAGTTTTGATATATCGCTTAAACTACTTACCCCCTTTATTAAAGATGCTAAAATTAAAGGAACAGCTATAAGTTTCAGCAAATTAATAAAGATTGTTCCCCATGGTTTAATCCAAGAGTCTGTAAACTCTACTAACCCTAAATTTACAGCCAATAAACCGTACACAACACCCAATAACATGCCAATAATTATCTTCCAATGTAGAGCTAGTTTTTTCATCAATTATAATTTAGAAGTTCTGTTAAATAGATAGAAATCCGCTAGAACCATAGCTGTCATCGCCTCGACTATTGGCACTGCTCTTGGCACAACACATGGATCATGCCTTCCCTTTGCTTCTAAAGCTATTTCTTCTCCAGAATTATTTATACTTTGTTGACTTTGCATTATAGTCGAAGCTGGCTTAAAAGCAACTCTAAAATAAATATCCATACCATTACTAATTCCACCTTGAATTCCTCCAGAGCGATTTGTTTTGGTAGTACCATCTGTATTAAATAAATCATTGTGATCACTACCTCTCATTTCAGAAGCACAGAAACCACTTCCGAACTCAACACCCTTAACAGCATTTATCGATAAAAGTGCATGTCCGAGATTGGCATGAAGTTTATTAAATATGGGATCTCCGAGTCCAATACCTGCATTTTGAACAACACAACTAATCACTCCACCAACAGTATCCCCTTCAGATTTAATACTCTGAATTAATTCAATCATCTTTTGAGCCGTTGCCTCATCAGGGCATCGAACAGTATTATTTTCAATCTTTGAAAAATTAAGTTCACTATAGTTTTTATCAATAAATACAGGACCAACTGAAGAAACGTAAGCGTTTATTTTTACTTGAGAAAGTAATTGCTTGGCTATTGCCCCAGCAACTACCCAATTAGCTGTTTCTCTTGCTGAAGAACGTCCTCCACCCCTGTAATCTCTTAAACCGTATTTTTTAGAATACGTAAAATCTGAGTGAGAAGGCCTGTAAGAATCCTTTAAATGAGAATAATCTTTAGAGTTCTGATTTGAGTTTACTATACTAAAACCAATTGAAGCTCCTGTTGTTTTACCCTCAAAAATACCAGAGTAAAACTTAACAATATCGCTTTCTATTCGCTCCGTAGTAATAGTTGATTGACCAGGCTTTCTTCTATCCAATTCAAATTGAATTAGCTCAAAATCCAAAGATAAACCCGCAGGGCAACCGTCTAAAATCCCACCGATTGAATCGCCATGCGATTCTCCAAAAGTTGTCAAACGAAATAATCGTCCTATTGAATTCATATTCTACAAATATAAGCAAATTACAAGCAGGCATAAATGGTCTATTTTTGTATTTTCGCTTGATATTTAAACACATGATAACAGTCATTAAAAATATAAAGGAGATTGTTCAGGTAGAACATACTATTAGAAAATGGGTCGCTGGTAAGGATATGGCTCAATTGGAAACCATAAAAAATGGTTTCATTGAAATTAAGGATGGCATCATCTCTAATTTTGGAAGTATGGAGGATTGGAAAGGAATTGAAGATTGGAACAATACAGAAATTATAGATGCTAATGACGGTATGGTATTTCCATCCTATTGTGATAGCCACTCCCACTTAGTATTTGCAGGAAATAGAGAAAATGAATGGGAGCAACGTCTGAAAGGAGCAAGCTATGAAGAAATTGCAGCTAAAGGTGGTGGTATTTTAAACTCCGCAAAAAAACTTCAAAATACTAGCGAAGATGAACTTCTAGAAAGCGCCCTAAAACGTGCCAATGAAATTGTTAAGATGGGCACAGGTGCAATAGAAATTAAAAGTGGATATGGACTTACAGCAGATGCTGAGCTGAAAATGTTAAGAGTCATCAAAAAATTGAACGAGTTAAGTCCATTAACAATTAAAGCAACCTTTTTAGGAGCTCATGCCATTCCACTTGAATACAAGGGTAGAAAATCAGATTATCTCGATTTAATCATTAACGATATGCTTCCTCGTATCGTAGAGGAAAACTTAGCAGAATATATTGATATATTTTGTGAGGAAGGCTATTTTTCAGTAGAAGACACTGAACGTTTGCTTACAGAAGCAAAAAAATGGGGCTTAATTCCAAAAACCCATGTTAATCAGTTTACCATTTTAGGTGGTGTAAAAGCTAGCGTCAAACACGGAGCTTTATCCGTAGACCATCTTGAAATTATGAACGATGACGACTTTAAGGCTTTAAAAGAGAGTGAATGTATGCCCACTCTACTACCATCTTGCTCCTTCTTTTTAGGAATTCCTTATGGCCCAGCACGAAAGATAATGGATGAAGGTATGCCTGTTGCTTTAGCCACTGACTTTAACCCAGGCTCTAGCCCAAGTGGAAATATGAATTTTGTAGCCTCTTTAGGCTGTATTCAAATGGGGATGACTTCTGAGGAAGTTATTAATGCAACCACCATTAATACCGCTTATGCTATGGGTTTAAGCAAGGAATTAGGAAGTATCGCCATTGGAAAAAAGGCAAACCTATTTATTACAAAACCAATAAGCTCATATGCATATATTCACTATTCATTTGGACATCAGCATATTGATAAAATAATGATTAACGGACAATTACAATCCTAATATAATGAAAAGACAACTTATCGAATGTGTTCCCAATATTTCTGAAGGAAGAGACACAAAAAAAATTAATGAAATCGCCACTATCGTAGAAACAATTGATGGTGTAAAGCTCCTAAATATTGATCCAGGAAAAGCAACCAATAGAACTGTCATAACTTTTGTAGGTGAACCTCAGCAAGTAATTGACGCTGCATTTCTACTAATACAAAAAGCTCAATCTTTAATTGACATGAGTAAACACAGTGGAGAACATCCAAGAATGGGAGCCACAGACGTATGTCCACTTGTACCAATAGCTAATATTTCAATGGAAGAAACAGCCAAATGGGCTCACAAACTTGGCGAACGTATTGGTAATGAATTGAACATACCTATTTACTTCTATGAAAATGCAGCAAAAGAAGAGAAGAGAAGAAATCTGGCAAACTGTCGTTCAGGAGAATACGAAGGTCTAAAACAAAAACTTATTGATGCTAATTGGAGGCCTGACTTTGGACCTGCTGAATTTAATGATTCTGTAGCTCGTTCAGGAGCTACTGCCATATCGGCTAGGGACTTTCTTGTTGCCTACAACATCAACCTCAACACTACATCTACTAGAAGAGCAAATGCTATTGCTTTTGACATTCGTGAAGCTGGTCGACTTCTTAGAGAAAACAATCATCCTGGTGGAAAACTATTGAAAGACGAAAATGGCGAACCCATTAGACAGCCTGGCTTATTCAAGCACGTTAAAGGTATTGGTTGGTTTATCGAAGAGTATGGAGTAGCACAAATATCATATAATCTTACAAATATTAATGTCTCTCCACTTCACATGGTGTTTGAAAAAACCTGTGAACGCTCGCAAGCAAGAGGCTTAAGGGTTACAGGCTCTGAGTTAGTCGGTTTAGTACCCAAAAAGGTATTGATTGATTCTGGCATACATTTCTTAAAAAAACAACAACGCTCAATAGGTATTTCTGAAAAAGAGATTATGAAGATAGCAGTAAAATCTCTTGGACTTGACGAATTATCTCCTTTCATATTAAAAGAAAGAGTAATCGAATATATACTAGAGGATAACTCAAAGCAGCTAGTTGATATGAATCTAGTAGATTTTGCCAACGAAACGTCAAGTGAAAGCCCTGCTCCTGGCGGTGGTTCTATTTCTGCCTATTGTGGTGCTATGGGTGCTGCTCTCGGAACAATGGTTGCTAATCTGTCAGCACATAAAAGAGGCTGGGATGAGCGATGGGAAGAATTTTCCGATTGGGCAGAAAAAGGAATTGTATATCAAAATGAGCTTCTAAGATTAGTTGATGAAGACACCAATGCATTCAACAAAATTATGGAAGCATTTAGGCTTCCTAAAGATAGTGATAAGGAGAAAGCATTACGTCAAAAAGCCATTCAAGATGCTACAAAGTTTGCCATACTTACGCCTTTTAAAGTAATGGAAACGGCTTACGATTGCATGCAAGTGATGAAAGCTATGGTAGATACAGGAAACCCAAATTCAGTTACAGATGCAGCAGTTGGTGCATTGTGTGCACGAACAGCCGTTCGAGGAGCATTTCTAAACGTCAAAATTAATTGTGGCGACTGTGAAGACCAAAAATTTGTAAGCGATATTCTAGAAAAAGGACAAGCTCTTGTAGATAAAGCCACTGAATTGGAAAACGACATAATGAAAGTTACAGAAGTAAAGATTTAATTCGTAAAGTCTACAACTAAAGCAAACTCAGATTTAAAATTATGAAAGCTCAATCCTATGTTATTGCTTAACTCATAACGTTAGTGAATTCAAAAAATACATGGCTTAAATTTTTAGTCAAAAAATAATAAATCTAGACTAAACTTATAGCCTCAGCTGCTCGTACTGATGCTCCTTCACTTCCTAACTCATCAATTATCTTGTTGTACTCTCCAATAATTTTAGAGGTGTTCTTTTTATCAAGAAGAAATTGTAACTCTTTC
>MDTG01004741.1_pt1 | contig 20836 bp, 11 predicted proteins | sample 811421 | NCBI WGS metagenome assembly MDTG01 (sample SAMN05326645, study PRJNA326480) | marine metagenome | isolation source: seawater | place: Pacific Ocean: South East | collected 2011
AGCTTGTTGCTCTAGTACACTAAGCAGTGTATAATACTCAAGACGCTCAATGCGCTTCTCTAGTTTACCGATGTCACGCATGGTGTAACGACGGTTATCAACAGGAGTAATTCTTACATCCTTACTGCTTTGAGTAAATGCTGGAATATAAGCATAGTATAGTGGAATGGCATCACTGACAGGATCAGGTTTTGTTGGATTTAAGGATGAGTTACCTTCCTTGACAACAAACTGACCTTTTTTGTTCAAGAAAACACCATCAATTCTATCAAGGTATTGTGTTTGTGTGAATGAGAAAGTAAATTCTAAACTAGAATCTGGAGCAGGTGTACTACTAATAACACCACCAGAACCAGTAAATGATCTTGTAGAAGATGATGATAGTAGAGCATTATTCTGGAAACCAGAAATAATTGAATTGCTATCTACTTTTGGTCTAAAATCAAAAACATCTTTTAGAGAAACTTTTCCTAGAACTGGAGAATTGAATGATGGAATATCTTCTGATCCAACACCCGCCTCATGTAGATATGAATCAACAGTACAGAAATCACCCTGTGTATGTTCAAAATAATCAAATGCAATTACAAGTTGTCCACTAGGAGCATCAAATCCTGGTTTTAGTACAATACGTGAAACGTCATATACAGTATCTCTTTGACCATCGTCAAAAGTAAATCGGTTTGTAATGTCAGTTCCACTAACAAGAATACCGTTTCTATCTACAACTGGTGGTTCTGAAGAGGACCCTTCATAAACATATCTTAGTTTAAATGCATCAGCGTAACTTGAAACTGTAAGAGTTTCAGAATCATAGTCTTTACCACGGAAAGGAATAATACGATCACCAGCAGAGTCAACAACAATACGCTTATTGATAACTGATGTTTTTAATCTTGGTTTTGCTTTTGTAACTTCAAGGGTTGCCGTTAGTTTTAACTTTGGATATGCACCACCACTTGGAATTGTTCCAAAGTATGTCTGCGGAAGTTCTAGAGTAACACTACCAGAAGTCAAACCACTTGCAGAATCTACAGATGCTTGAATTTTAACTTGATTTTCGGTAACATAAATGATGTCACCTTTAGTGATGTTGGGAGCACTACCTGGATCTAGGATCGTAATTAAGAAATTACTTTCAGTGAATGAAACAAATCTTTGAGTTCCAAATGGTAGATTTGCTGCAAATGTAATTAGATTATTACTACCACCATTTCCAGTAGTTACAAATTCTCTACGTAAGAAATATGAAATCTTAGAATCTTCACTATCTGCTACAATAGAACTTACCTGAGAAGTTCCAGTTTTATAAAGAAGTGTTCCTTGGTTAAAGTTACTAATATTAGGACGAACTCTAACAACACTACTATTACTTACTCCTTCAGGTAACGATCTATCAAGATAAATTCTTGACTTAAGAACACCTTCTGGTTGTGTTGCTTGCTGAACAACTGCACGAACAACAGTGTCAGAAGTATCAGTAAACTGAATTAGATCTCCTTGCTGCAAGAACTTAGCAGCATCACCGCTGAATCCATTACACTCAATAAATTTTCTACCTTGTTCTCCACTAAAAGTAAAATCTGTAACTGAAGTTACTTCGGTATACTTTTCTTTAGTTGCTTCAATATCTGATGTAAAGACATTAGATCCACCAGAACCATAAAGAGCATGGAAAGATTTTACATTTTGTGGGGTGTAAGTAGTTACTGCATTTCTTACTAGAACAGGTGTAATAACTGATGCAGTTGGAGCACCACCTGAAGATCCTTGAACTACATTAACGACTGGTGGTTTAGAATATTCAACATTGAATAGTTGTCTATTTAAAATTGTAGCAGAAACAATAGCTCCACTTTGAATATCAAGAGTTACTTTTGATGAGTCATAATCAACACCATCAATTCTTAAAAGAGAACCAGAAACATAACTGGCACCTCTATTGTTTACAATAAAATGTGAAATAGTATTGTCCTTAGCAACTCTAAGAGAGTTGTTATTTTCGTCACGAATTACTTCACCTGATTGGAAATTTCCAAATAGAGTTTTTACCATCAAGGTTTTTCTTGTGGTATAGTAACCATCAGTAGGACCCTCTACAACACCATAGGCACCACTTTCAAGACCATAAACGTACTTGCCAGGAGTAAAACTATCTTGGACAGTAATTGGTTCGTCTAATTGAATCTTAGTAAAGAATTGAGGATCAAAATAAGATAGACCAAATGTTGTATTGTATACAAAATCTCCGTTTGCTTGTCTACCTTTTGATACTACAACATCAGTATCTGGATTAAAACCATTTCCTTTTTCTAGTAGAGTAAAGTTACTTGGTTTTGTAGTACCAATTACTGGTGTAATTGTCTCATTATAATCAACAATATTTCCAAATGGATTTGATCCATCAGTAATTGCATCGTTCTTGGTCAGAAAAACTTCTCTAAATTTGGAACCAGAACCATTATCAAATTCTAGGAAGTAAGTATCTAAGTAATCTTTCCTTCCAGTAATAGTTAATTCTAAGTATGTTTTACTAGAAGAACTATTTACTTCCAATCTTTGGACTTTTGAAAATGCAATAGAGTTTACAGATGCTGCTACAGATGGTTCACCAGCATCAGTTCTGGTTTGAATGAACCATAAAGTTCCTAACGTGCTCTCAAAATTAGCGTCTGTTAGTGTTGAATATGTATTTGCATATGCAGCATTGATATCAATATAGATGGTTTTAATACCAATATTAGTATCAAAATACTGTCCTCTACGACTCAAAGTTTGTTTAGAATCATTATCATCTTCGGTATTATTAAGACCTAATGAACCATCATTAAATACTGAAGATAAAAATAGATTTGGATATGCAGTAAGATCTGCACCTTCTGCATTTAAAGGAACAGATCCAAATGTATTTGTAATTTTATATGTTGGAAGACCCTTTGTCTTCAAACGAATATCTTCTCTGTCAAGAGTTTCTCTTGCTTTGTTAACAGGAACATACTTGGTTTCTTTGTTTACAATTTCAAAACCTTTTACATATGCTTTACCTGGTCCAATTGTAGCAAGTAACTTATCGTTTGCTTCTGACTCTGTAAGACCATTTACAGTATTAGTGGTTGCATCAAGAGGATAAATTCCAAGATTTCCATCTTTTTGATAATACTCTCTAAAATCTAAAGAGAAATTATCTACAACATAATCTCCAGACTCATCAAATGTGCGTCTCGCTAAGGTCTGCTCAAGAAGATTATAGTCTGTTTGTACTACTTGTTTTTGTACAACACCACGAGATACAGTGATTAATTGAATAAAGTTTTTGTCAGTAATCTCATCTAGAGAATACTTAACTAAATTCAATACAATTTGAAGTCTATGTGCTCCTGGTGCAGTAAAATTGGAAGACCCAATTGAATTATCATATAAAGATCCATCTTCTTCTGGAGTTAAGATAGATTCTGCAATCTTAAATCCAATCTTTGCAGATGGTTTATCATAGTATTTGTCAATAACTAATAGTTGAGCACTATTTTTTACAAAATACCCATTGACAAAATAAATTCCTTCTTCTACTTTTACAGCAGAGGCATATCCCATCGCGGGACTTTCTAGACTTGATACCTCTTTAATATCAGGATCTGTAACAGAAATACTAGTTGGTAGAACACTACCATCTGTTCCTACAACTAAAAGAGGAGTGTTGATTCCATCAACAACTTCTAGAGTTTCACCTTGCCTAAAAGTTTCTTCATTAGCAGCATCACCACTATTACTATAGTTTACATACACTACATCAGCAGCAGTTTCTGTAGCAGTTGCTGCTTCAACAACAGTGGCAATAACACCAGAAGTTAATCCTCTAAGTCTTTGAGACTTAAGTTGAGTTACATCATATTTTTTATATACAATTTTGCCATCCTGATTTACAGGAATTTCAGAAACTGATGACAGTTTTACAAAATGTAATTTATTATTAAGACCAACCTCACCAGGAATGACAAGTTCGCCTTGTTTAAAAGCGTATTTGCCAAATTGCTCAATCTGATTCTGTAGAATAGATTGAAGTTGCGTTAATTCCCTCGCCTGAATGGAATACCCAGGACGGAATAGAACTTTGTAGAAATTGTTGTCCTGGTCAAAATCATCGTAGAATGGTGCTACGTTCAGGTTCGTCTTTTGGGGCATCTCGCAAGATCTCTAATTCTAACTGATCAGAATTCAATTACTAGCTTGATGTCCTCAATTTGGTCAGCAGCTCTAGTAATCTGTCTTCTATTCTCTATGTATACGATTTCTCCAGAGTTTGGTTCAATTTCTGGGTTCGCTTGACCTGATGCAAACGTGATATCTGCTAGAACACCATTCTGAGCAGAATCAATTGCGCCAGAAGCAGTTGAGGTAGCACCAACAACGTTATTTCCACCAGTAAATCCGTAAACTTTACCACCTGAAGTATGTAGATCTGGAGATTGGTAATACTTTAGAATACCATTAGTAGCATCCCAAGAAACTACAGTTCCGTATGCAATATTTCCTGATCCAACATCCTGTGATACAACTTCATCGGGAACATAAGAAGCAGATGCACCATTGATCTTCATTGCATATGTGCCACGAAGAGTGCTATCAGCAGCAAAGTTTGTAGTTCCGTATGAATATGGGTCTTGAATGATACCAATGCGACGGAAGTCATTGTCAACAGGGAAGTCACCTGAACCTTCGTCATAAGTTAGACGAATATTTGTCATGATTCTCTTTGCAGAGAGTTCGTCTTCTGCATCGCTGCCATGACCGCCCTCAGGACCGATTACAACCTCAAGGGCAGCAGTACCAGCAAAAGCACTCGCAGCAGCGGTTAGAGCGGCATCTGTGAAGACTTTACCAGTCTCTAGGAGTACATTACCATAAGTATATCCCGTTCCTCTTGCTTCAATTTCTGATGAAGTAATAGAACCACTACCATCTGTATCAAATTTAACTTTACCACCAGAACCGTCGCCCATGATAGCAGCATATAGAGTTGCGCTTGGGGGAAGTGCAGTTCCTGCATCTTTTGTTACAACAACATCAACAGCACCATCAACAGCAAGTGCTTCTACGGCAGTTCTAGATGCTTCACCTGCAGCTGCAATAGGCATGAAGTCAGTTGAAAGGAAAGCAAGAACATCACCCGTAGTAAGGGTAAACATGTGCTTCCAGATATAACCAGCAGTTCCTGAAGGTTCAGTGTAGATACCATTAGCAAAAGCACCTTGACCAGCAGTTGGTTGTGAAGTTGGTTCGTAAGTTGCGTTTTGACCAGTTGGATTTGCAGGATTCTGACCATTATAAAGGCACTTGAATACCTGATACTGAGAGTTCATTACATAGAACTTAGAACCAGATAGTGAAGTTGCACCTAGTGCAGTCTGTACGCCAATAGCACCGCCACCACCAGGAGTAGCAGAGTAGTTTGGACGATACATGTCAAACTTTGGATTCAGTGCAGTGTTCCAATTGTAGCGGGGAACAACAGCACGAGCAAAAGGCGAAGTAATTCTCTTGGCAGCGATTAATTCTTCGTAGATTGCTCTTTTTTCAGATCTGTTATCTAGTGGTGCTGGAGGAGCATCCTCAGTACCATATCTGTAAACACCTGCCTTAGCAACTGCACTTGAGGTTCCACCAGTGAGTGATGTACCAAATGCTGGTGTTGTTGTGGGTGTTGGAAGAATCGTGTTCAGTAAAAGACTGTTAGGATAAACGGCAGCAACAACGCCACTCCATCCACCTCCACTAACAGTTTCTCCTACTTGGAAAGTTCCACTCACATTGAAGATCTCAATGTATGCATCCCATCTTGAAGATCTACCAACGAAAAAGTACATCCTTGTACGATCTACGTCAGTATCGTTAGAACCTTCGCTTAGGGATTCTAGAAACTGTTTCGCGTTAAAAATTCTAAATTTTTCTGAAATAATAGCTGCCATTGCACTTGTGCCTATGTAATAAGACTGAATCCGAGTTATTTATATTTATTTATAGGGCGTTTCTTAAGTACTCTCCTGTGAGATGCTCCTCAATAGGTGTTCCATTCACACCTCTTGTACAATCTAAGAAACGATCCGTCAACTTACTAGTGTAAGAAATTTGCTCTCTACCTAGTAAAATGGTTCCAGAAGCAGGGAACCTAGATGTATCACCATTTACATATACAACTGCTCCAGTTGCAACGTAACCAGCACCACCCTCTACGGGAAGATCCGATACGTCAAGTCTTTGCATGTAGTAATTGATCGTTGGATATGCTAGATTAAATCTCAATGCCGACGATGTTTCACCATCTGCTGTAATTTCATATGGTTCTAAATCTTCTAAAGTTACTTTAGATACCGAGAAACCATTATCAGATACGAGATTACCAGTATCTATAAACTTAGTGTTCTCCCATTGTTCAAAAGTATTAAACAATGTTAGGTTTTCAAGGTTTGAATTAGAAGCAAATCCTACCTCATGGAAGAATGTTGACGCCAGTTCTGTTGTGAGAACAGGTTGAGACTCAATAGATCTATCAAGTTCAATAATACTAATGACACCTGATGATGGTTGATTATCTGGCGCGGGAATTGATCCTATTGATGTAGGACCAAATCGTAATACCTCCAGATCACTTGTAAGTAGTGGTGACAAATCAACTGCTTTTTGAACAATAAGATTAAGGTCATATCCACCTTCACGAGCAGAAGCATCAAACGTGCTGAGAGACTCAAGACCAGTAAGGAATTCAAATGTTACTTGTGCAGCAACTGGTGATTGTTGCTGAATCTGAGATCCGATAACAAGAGTATGGAAAGTATCAACTTTTCTTCCCTTCTGTTTAATAATGTCATACTGTCTTGCAGTTACAACTTTAGGTGCCTTCGTATATCCAGAACCTGAGTTTGTAATTACAATATCAATAATTTGTCCTCTAGAGACAACTACTTCTGCTCTAGCACCACCTCCCTGTTGATTTTGGGGGATAAAATGTAGAACTGGTGGAGTTTGATATCCATATGCAGTTGTAGGTTGAATGATACCTTCGTCAAATAATAGTTGTAGATCCTTCTTGTTCCATGTAATAGACGTTACGGATCCATTCGTAATTTCACATGTAACACTAAGACCTACACCTTCTGTTTCGCCGTCATAGTTTGTTGTAGTAACAGATCCAAAGAAACTATTTGATACGTTAAATCCTGCATTGTAGTTTTTAGGATTTACATATCTTGGTAGTTTATTGATAGTTCTGTATGATTTTTCACCATCAATTCTGATGATGTCACCTGCATTTAGATTAGCAAGCAATCTCTTTCTTTCATAGAAAGACTTGTCTGCATTTTCAGATCCATATAACCAATCTGCAGAATTTCTCTGCATCTGGTATTCATTATCTCCATCTCTAACTACAGTAATAGTATTTGTTGTTCCAGTTAATTCATACTCATCGCTAAAATCTGATTCTCCAGCAAAGAAAATATTACTATTATCAACGTCTGGATTATTACCAGCGAGAGTAATAATTAATGACTGAGGAGTATCACTATATGTTTTCAAATTACCAATAAATTTCTTGATGCCACCAATTTTCTGATAAGCAACTCTAAATTTATCAAACGAATTGTTATACCAATCTTTCCACGGTATGAATGAATTTGCAGATCCTGCATCACATGTTAAAGTAATCTCATTATAATAAGTATCACGCTGGAAATCAAAGAGTGTGACAGTTTGCTCAGTGTCCCTACCATAGAGAAGTACAATTTCTATATTGTTATCTCTAAAGATTTTTCTTGTAAATGTAATCGCTGGTCCATTAATAGTGTATGCGTCAGTTTGTCTCTGGAGAACACCATCAATGAACACATACGCAAAACGAGGATCATCAACAGTTTGAACTGTTTTATCTTCGGTATTAAGGATGATAAACGGTCCAGCAGAACCATTAAGGATACCAGACTTATCAATTTCACATCTGAAATACTTACCAACGTTGTGAGCAAAGAACTTCTCTACTGCCAATGGTTCTTGCACAGTCTTAGTATTCTCTTTTTGACCCCAAATTGGTGGTGTAGCAAAAACAACTTTGTTTGGTACAGATGTTCTGTCAATGGTATATGCAGTTTCATGCTGTAAAACACCACTCAATGCAATAAAGAGATCTTCTCTTGGTTCTGTATTGACAGCAGTACCATCTTCATAGTATAATTCAAAGATAGTATTTTCACCATCAATGTAATCTGGTTTAGATACAACAGCAGTTCCAGAACCAGTAACTAAAGTAGTACGGACGTTCTCATAAAGAGAATCAAGAGCAGAAGCAACCTCTTCACATTCTTTAAGAATACCGTTCACTAACTGAACATCTGGTAAGATATTAATATTGGAATAAGTTTTTAGTGTAGTCCAATTACCAGCAGAATTCTCATTCTGTGGAATAATTTCAATTCTATTTGGACCACCCTCTAGAGTATCTTCTACAATTTGTGTATACGTTGTAATAGCACTCTTCACCTCAGCACAATATGGTGATGTTGTATCAACACGTACTAATGAATTAGTGTATGGAGCAATAATAGTTGTTCCAGAAATTTGATTAAGCATTGCTGCAATCATCAAATCTCTTGCCTGATTGTAAGCATAGATTGTCTCTCTCAACTCACCTTTAACGTGGTTCAGGTCACCTTTGTAGAAGTATGCATTTGCAAAGTCAATAACTTTTTCATTACCACCATAACGTAAGCAATAAACAACAGCATCAACAAACAATCCAGTATCTCTAAAGCAGAAGTCTTCTGCCTCAACCCATTCCTTAATTCCTGTATTTACAGTGATAGATGGTTTTTGATTATTTGTAATCGCATCAATGGTAATACCGAATAATGTGGTTACTGCAGAATTTACATTTGTACACTCAGGAACAAGAATAATATTTGCATCTGTATATGTTCCTCTATTATTCAGTGCTTCAATACACAACTCTCTTGCATATTCAAATGCATATACGGACTGAGTTCTCTCGCCGTCTAGAGCATCGTGATTGTCAAAGTATTGGTTTGTAGCTTCAATAATTGCTGAGTTTCCTCCACGTGCGGTATCTTCAGCAACAGCAGCGACAATGATCTTAAGATCCCTAGCACACTTGTCTGTTGCATACTGAGCACCAAAGGTTGACTCAAGTTCGGTAATTGTTTGTGATACAATATCTTGTAAGTTCTCATAAATCAGTCTTCTAGCATCTTTAAATCTATATGCTGCTTCTGGTACTCTTGGATATGTAAAGTTTGGATATTGATCATAAATTCTGTGTGATGCCTCACGTTGAATATTAACCTTATTATTTTCAATTAAAGTAGAAGCATCAAAGAATGTACCCGTGTTCAGACCACTCCAGATAAATGTCATCTGTGCGTTATCTGATGGTAATACACCAGTTGCTGGAGTTACTGCATATGTTGCTCCTGGTGAAACTTGTAAGAATACTCCAGGTGCTATTTGAATAATAGAATTTGTAGTCTGAGTATTAGAGGTTATCTGTTCATTAGTCAGAATTGTATTTGTAGAAGCATTGGATAGAGGTAAAGAATTATTGCTTACAGTAATTCTTCTACTATCAAGAATAGCAGTAACTTTTGTTCCTTCTGGGAATGCCCTACCAGCACTAACCTTCATACCAATAGCAATGTTGTTGGTATCACTAGTTTCTACAGTGTTTGTACCAGCAGTCCAAGATGCTTGACGATCAACATAGTCCCAGTTCCTCATTGCAAGTTTACAAAGGCGAACTGCATAATTAAATGCTTCAATAGTCGCACTAATTTCTCCAGAGATGTAATCTAAAGTACCATCTCTAAAATAGGACTCGGCCGCGGCAATAGTTTTCTCATTACCACCAAACCTTAAATCATGTTCTAATGCGTCTACAATGAGACCAATATCGCGATAACACTTACTTTCTAGAGTTCCCCAAGTAAATGATGGATACTCTGATTTAATATATCCTAAAGTCTCAGATTGGATAAACGCTCTATTCTGATTTAATTGGTTGGCAGCATCAATCCATGTTCCACTTCTTTGGAAAATGTTTCTAATTTTCTTTAAGTATTGATTATTAAGAGTATCAGTTTTAAACTCAAATAATCTTCCATAGAACTTAACGCCAGGAGCTATCTGACCATCTTTTACAGAAGAACCTAATGGTGGTTCTGCAAATGTAATTCTACTATCTGAAACTGTATATGCAATACGAGGTTCTTGGAAAATACCATCCAATGTAATTGTCAATGATTGTTCGTTATATGGAACAATAGCATTATTATTAGAATCAACTAAGTTAAATGTTGTTGTTCCCTCTAGATTTCCTCTATCTGTAAATGCTCCGTCAAATGCAGCATTAAGATAAACTTCTTTTGCTCTAATCTCACTTGTATTAAATGAGTCTAATGCAACAGACCCAATACCTCTTTCTACCTCAACACTCTTAACAAGGGCGATGCTTTGCGTTACTTTCTTTTTGGTGCTAATTACCTTAACAGTATTTACATTTGGATCCCACAACTGAACAATACTCATTGTCTTAGTTGTGCTGTTTGGACTCATCTTAACGTGAGAAGATGACTCTACCAGAACTTCACCAAATACCTGAAATCCCGCTGGGTGACTGGTTTTTTTAATTAATGCTCTCCAAGTATCAATTGGAGTTTTTGATTTAACAAGATATGAATAATCTTGATAATAGAAAGAATCAGTAATTCTTTGATTGGAATCACTTAGTTTTCCTAAATCAGATCTAAAGTATCCTTGGTTATCATAATAAGATCTAATATCTGAATTGAATTCTGTATAGTTTACAGATACAAGATTTGCTGTTTTATTTCTAGCAAGTCCAATAACATTTTGATCTTTTCTGAAAATACCTTTTACTCTATCAACAATTAATAGATTAGATCCTTTTCTCCAAGAAGAAACTCTAGCACGAGCAATTTCAGTTGATCCAGATCTCTGTACAATAGTCTCTCCAATCGCAAAAGCATCAGTCTCAAAATTAGACACAGTTAAGACATAGTTAGATCTAAAATTAGATGATAAAGTATTATCATTATGGAAAGATCCACCATTATTAACTACTTGGACGCTAGTAGGAACTCCAATCTCAGTAGTGTTAATATAACAATCTAAGTCAGACTCATATACTGTAATACTAGGTGGTGTAATGTATCCCGATCCAGAATCATCAATTACAATACCTGTAATTTTACCTCCATCAACAACAGGAGATAGTTTTGCATTTCCTTCTACTAAAACAATTGGTTTTGAATAATTTGATCCAGATCTAATTACCGATACACCAGTAATTCTTCCAGATGATACAGTACAATCAATTTTTGCTAAGTAAGATGATGTTGGAACAATCCCTGATACTAAAGGAATCTTGATGTAATCTCTACCAATATTTGTAATCTTAACCGTATTAATTTCTCCAATTGAGAAGATAGACTTAGAAGTGTAAGTCATAGCACCACTACCATCATGTGGAGCAGCAATACCAGTCTCATACATGACTCTATTGCTTGTAACATATAGAGCAGTCTTTTCTCCTTGAAGAGGATCTTCAATTACATTAACATAAGATCTTTCTGGATTAACATTTCCATTTCTATCAAAATAGAAATACTTGGTAAAAGGTACATCTACTTTTTCAGTATATTGATTTGTAGAAATTCTAGGTCCAAAACCAATTTTTAAGTCTACAATATTTGTAGATGTTAATTTTTCTGAAGTTAGAACATTTAGATTAATACTAGGAGAGAAATCAAAATTAACTGCACTCATTGATGAGTGGGAGGTATCAAAACTATACTTGTAATGTTTTTTGATATCTAAAATTTTATTTCTTTCAAATGTTGTATTGTCAGAAGAGAACTCAAAGTAAAGATCTGGTTCAGTAACACTTTCAACTTCTACCAATCTTTGATCTACACTTTGATCAAAAAAGACTGATCCCAATCCAAGTTTTGTAATTGACGATAAAGTTTCGGAGTAGTCAAATACAAATACCGCTTTTTGTGTTGCTGGATCGTATGAGAATACATAAGGATCTTTAGTGGTAGATCCAATCTGATATCCTACATTTAAATTGTAACCAGGATCGTAGATAGAAACAACTGCTCCATCAAAATGATCAACTGCAGTAGTTCCTTTCTGTGCTCTTTGTATAGTTAAATCATTATTAGTTCTATTGACAACTTTTACAATTTCATCATTTATTTGTACAAAATCTCCCGTAGTAATACCAATTCCATTATCAACACTCAATACTGCATTTTGAATAGAAAGACCAGCATGATCAACACTTAATTGAAGTTTTGGTGAAGATGCATTTGTTTTGGATAATGCGGTATCTCCAACTGTTAAAGTATCAAACTTAGAATATCCCGATCCTTTATCAGTAATAGTAACACTATTGACAGATCCTGTAGATGACACTACAATCGTTGCTTCTGCACCAGTTCCAGATCCACCAGACAATGCAATTCCAGTATAAGTGTTTGGTGTGTAATCATTACCACCATTTAAAATTGCAATTCTACCAACACCAGTGTCCTTGAGAACCCTGTCTACACCTGGATTTTTAAAGACAACTTCTTGGTAAATTCTACTTCTTACATAATAAGTTGTTGTGGTAGTTGAATCGTTTGGATTAATATCTACGTTGATTTTTTCGTTAACAGCAACTCCATGAGCATCAGAAGTTGTTAATAATGCTACGTTGTCAGTAATTTTAAAAATTGGTAGATCCTTACTCAATGGAGTAAGAGATACAATTACAGAACCAGTGGTATTGATTAAATCAGAACTAGTTAAGAATAATGTATTATCTGCAACAAATGTTCCTGTAAGAACTTTTACCTTAACAGTATTTTGGTCTGTAGTAGTTTCTAATACCTCTCCAGTTGCAACTGGTGCAGCAACACCGTCAGATAGAGATAATGTCGCACCCTTTGTGTATGAAGAGTTTTTATCTAAGATTAAAGATAAGACTAATGTCGTAGAAGAAAATACATCACCAGAACTGAAAGTTCCAGTAATACTTCTTAAAGCAAGTTTATTTGAAGTGAATACATTTCCTACAACCTCTCCACTTGCATTGGTGCCAGATTGAATAACTGTATCGCCGTCAAATAGATAGGCATCTCTTACAAGTTCAATGTAGAGACATTTGTTGTCTTGGGATTCAATAGCAGATACCTGGCGTCCTTTTACAGAATCTACCTCACCAGCACATCCAGATCCTTCAGTTTGTCTGTCATCTACAATAATAGATGATCCAACAGAAAAACTTCCAATACTTCTTGAAATACTTGCAGAAGATACACTCCCTCTTTTTACTTCACTAATTCTAGCAAGAGAAAGATCTCCATTGTTATCAATATCACTAGTTCTTAAGCGTCTTGCTTTTACTGGAATATCATCTTGAGAAATTTGTGAATTATAATTTGAGTCAATAGGTAGTGAGTAATAGTTGACACCTAAAATGTAAGGAAATACAGGAACATCTGATGTATCAACTGTAATGAAATATGCATAAGTTCCTTGTGGAAATTCTGGGGTTACACAGAATCTTCCGTTGTTCTGATCAAGAGTTCCAGATCCATCAATGTATGTGTAATCATCAATAAATGTTCCAATAGGATATGATGCAGTATTTGGACCTGAAGAACGACTAGTATTTCTGTAATAACCACTTGTCATTCTCACTACAGCACTTTGAGAATTTACAGCGTTAGAAAAACCGAAAGGACCATAAATGGGATTGCCATCATAAGCAAATCCAAGGATTGGAGAGTGAACAGATCCATTATCATTTGCTCTTAATGTAGATGGTGATGCATAATAACCATATCCACTACCACGAGAGTTTACATAATTGTTGAAGAAATATCCATTTTCAGAATCAAGACTTGATAGATTCTTATAGTAACGATCTTTACGCCACTCTCTAATCTTTGCTGTTGCAGTAGCACCAGAACCTACAGCAATAATCTGAACGGAAACATTTTCCTGTGTATACAGACTACCACCATTGACTTTTACAAAACCTGTAATATTACCAGCAGAATCAATATTTGCAGTATAGTCAGCAAATCTTCCTTTACCTGCACTATCAGAAATTAATACTTCTGGTGGTGATGAATAATATTCGCCCGCATTGTCAACTGTAATACTAGTAATCTCACCATTTGTAACAACTGCAGTTGCTTGTGCATATCTACCAGAAACAATTTCAATAGTAGGAGTTGCATTGTAGTTTCCTGCAGTATCTACAACTACAGACTCAACAACCTGACCTGCAAGTTTGGTTCTTGCTAGATTTGCTACACCATTAACGAGAACAAATGGTTCTTTTTGATATCCTGTTCCTCTGTTGGATACAGTAATACTTTGTAAAGGTCCATTGAGAACAATATCTTCGTCTTTATAACTGAGGAAAGGAATACCATTGGTAGCAATACCAACATCTCTATATTTGGTTTCGTATACCTCTGTTGTCGCAATTGGATTTTTGCGAATAATTTTTAATAATTTTTGATCTTGTAGATCATTAGGAATAGTTACACCTGCTTTTGTAATATCATGTGAAGGGAATCCAGAAGAAGCAATATAATACCCTTCACCATCCTCAAAGATTGCAGATACGTTTGAGTTTAAACTAGAAATCTGACTAGTTACAGATCCATTAATAGATGAACCAGGAGTAGAACTTGTAGTAATCCATCTTAAATTATTTTGAGCATCAAAGATTTTAATATCATCAGTAAGAAATCCAGACTCGGAGATTTCTACAAGATCACCAGAAGATGCATGTGGATACTCGGTTTTGTTATTTACGTTATAGAGTATACCAAAGATTAATAGTTCTACACCATTACCAGAAACATTTGCTCCATACGTTACAGGAGTTCCTACTGGATGTACACTAGTGCCTGCTCTATTCTTAATTACAAACTGATTTACATTTTTCTCTTCAAATGTAATGATTTCATCATCAACTTTAAACTCACCAGTCTTATCCCAACCAAGAGTTGAGAAAACATCAACTCTATCACCATTGGATGTTAATGCTGTAATCTCTTTAGTTAACTTAGTTCTTGCAGCAATAGAGAAGTTGCCATTTACACTTTGTTCTGCTAGAATGATCTCATAAAGATCTTCACCGTCATACTTTCCAGAAAATCTTACATTGTCTACAATTGCTGATGCAAATCCCTCTTCAGTATTTTGTGTGATAGTCTTACTGATAAGATCATTTGGATTTCCTGAAATGATCTTTGCTTTTAGTGCATATACTTGAATCCAAGTAGACTCAGAACCTTTTAATGTAGAATCTCTGGGATATGAAATTTTTGGTTCTGGATCATCCTGAATCAAGCATTTGAACAGAAACTTGATAGACTTATCAGTTCCTTTTGATTGATAGAATGATGCGATATTCTTAATTAGAGTTCTCTTATCAACCCCTTCTTTAAGATATGCTTCTGGAAAATCTGCAAGATATTGATTTTCAAAACTTTTTACTAAAGCATACAAAAATAGATTACTGATATTCTGTACAGTAGATCCATTTAAATGTGTTGCTGCTTGTGTAGTAACAAATGTACTTGCGTTATATAAATCTCCTAGAGTAGTGTTACCACTAACACCACGACTTACTTCTAAAAACTCTGTATCTGTTCTTTCTGCATAGTAACAGATCTCATCATCAATTTTGATATATCCACCGTTTTTAGGAAATGATGTAGCATCATCAACAGTGATAGTAGAATCTGATGCACCAAGACTACCAACTAATTTGGAAGACTGCTTAAGAATGTTTTTCTCATAAAAGTCAATATCACGATAAGTCTCAATATTTGTTATAATATCAAGTGGTTGACCTTGTAATTCTAATTGCTCGTAATACTTTTTTACGAACTTAGAAAAAAGTTCGTACTCTTCGTTAATAAAGTCTGGTAACTGAGACTCAATTAGATATGAGATTTTATTAGCAGTTTTCAACATCTACTACTACTCTTTGTATGCTACAAATGAACTCTTTGAGATATCTACGTCTAGGTATACCTCACGCTTGACCTCAATATCTTTATTGGCAGGTTTTACTCTCAATTCAATACGATTATCTGAGAAAGTACCCTTTAGGATAGTGAAATCATATAGTTTGATTTCGCCATGCACATAATCAATATCACCAACAGAATCATTAAGGAGAATTTTTTCTCCAGTTAAAGAATCTAGTCTATATAGGACGATTTTGCCATTCCTATCCTCAAGATATGATGTGTATGTCGGATGTTCAAATACAGTCATACCAGTAGAAGACACTACAGGATTATCGCAGTCTTTTAGAAACTCATTCTGATAACAAATCTCATAATAGGAAGAAGAATTAATTTGAGCAAAGAAATCTTTTCTTAGAGTAATATCAGTGTCATTAGAATTAATTGCGCGATCACTGTTATCAATAACACCAATGAACTTGCTATACCTGAATTTTCCATTGAACTTTTCTGTTTGAGAAGTCTTTAGATATTCTTGAATTGCAGTGGTTACTTGCGAAGCAACTTGTGCTGGTAACAGATTAGTCTTAGTACCATCATAGTAAATCTTGCTGCTCATCTCTATGAAAAGAATAGATGGGTCAACGAATTCAGTTCTAATAGATGCAACAGTATAATTTTTAAGTTCCTCTTTTAAATCATCTTTAGTAAATGATGACAATGTGTTCGCTTCCGTTGGTTTGATTGCAATAAAGACTTTTCCATATGAAGGAGGAACTTGGTCTTCTCCACCGAAAACAATAATATCACTAATTGATGGATATAGGTTTCTTACAATTGCCTTGAAATCATTAGCAGTAACTGCTCTGTTCTGAGATGCATAGAACTTAGGAGCGTTAAATTTGATTTTTTCAATGCTCTCAATCTCAGCACCACCAGTTGCTTTAGTTACAGTTGTAATATTTTGAGGATTAAATGATACAGTTAGTGGGACTTCATTCTCATCTTGAAGTCTACCATTAAATGTAAAAGATTTTGCACCGTTTGATTCAGCACCTCTAGTAGTGATATAACTCATTTCAACTACTTGACCGTCTTCTAGTTTCTTACCTAGAACACCATCTCCAAAGAAAACTTCATAGTTTTCATCTTCAGTTTCATTTATGAAATAAATTTTATCGTTTGAACCGATATCTAAGATACTAGTTGCTTTTTTATATTCAGTGAATACTGATGATGTGTTAGACTCAAAAACACGAATGATCAATGTATTCAGATCTACGGAAGAATTATCAATAATATATTTTTGACTCTTTAATGCAGTTGATACTGGAGTTCTTACATTAACTAAAGACCCCTCGTATAACTCCACATTCGCAAAACTTGCAACTCCATTGGCAACTTCTACTTTTCTATCTTCTTTTAAGACATAACGATATAAAACATTGTCATAATTAGTAACAAACCCTGTTCCTGCCTTAAAAATAACCGATGCAGGAGCAGGTCCAGGAAAACTAATGTCAAAGTTTAAAACTGCTACTGGAGAAGTAACTGACTTTGGTGTGTATCCTAATTGCTTTGCTAGTGCTACTACATTATCCCTCAGTGTTGCTGAATCAAGGAATAGTTCATTCGCTACCATATTGGTATTGAATGCTGTGTAGTAGGTGTTATATGCTAGTACATCCAGAAGTTGACTTAAAGCAGATGCCTCAAAGTCATAGTCAGTAAAATCTGACTGAGCTCTCAAGTAATCTTTGAGAGCTTGTTTAATTTCTAAGAATTCTAAATTGTTTAACTGGGTGTATGGCATTATCTCGTCCTTGAGAGGAAGAAGTCTACGGTGACTGAAGGAGCATCTACTCCTCTTATATTATATGTCATCTCAACACTGAAACCGTTTTCATCAAAATCGGGAGTAACTCCCAAACTCTCAATAAAAATTCTTGGTTCAAACTTTTCTAGTGTTGATTTGATACTATTTCTAACCTGACCCGCCGTAGCAAAATCCAATGGTTCAAATAAGTATGACCTAATATCTGAACCATATGTGGGATTAAAAAATCGCTCACCTTTATTTGTAAGCAGCAAGTTAACAACTGCTTGCTTAATTGCAGCATTATCTTTACTGACGACCAAATCATCAGTAACGGGGTGCTTTTTAAAAGTGATATTGATATCTCTAAATGAGAGATTGGACGTTGCCATCTAGAGTATACGAAGACACTAGTTATTTAGTCAGTCTGACCAACGTTCAATAAATTCATCCATTTGTTGGTTACGACGTTTAATCTCTGCAGACTTTTTGAGATGACGTTCGCTATCAACTTCAGTGATCAACGTCATCCCGCTTTCAATAAACACATCACCTTTATCTACTGATCCATCAAGGTGGTTGGGGTGTGACATCATAGTTTCTCCTGTTACTTATTATCTAGGTTTTTAACTTCATACATGTAATGGTCTGATGTTTCTAGTTTACGTTTGTTTTCAACGCTATACACAGTCAGATCAATTTCATATCCTGGATTTTGTTCAATTCTATTGAACACCCAAGCATTATCGTACCAAATGATACGATTGTTGGGATATGCATAATAATTACCAGTTTCCACTTTAAACAAGTGGGCACACTTATGCTCAGGTGTCTCAGAGAAGTTTAAATCTGGGACACCTTTGTTTTCCCATGACCAGTCCAGAGTGAACATGTACTCACCTAGGACTTTCCTATTGTCTGGTCTAATTAGTTCTGCTTGTAGTCCTGCAAGACGATGGCGTCTCTGCACATCCACATATGGAGAGAAACAGTCCCAGTACATTATGTCTTCTAGAGGTTCTATTGGAGCATCAGGACGCCAGCAGAAGGCATGTAGAGGTCTTCTGGTCCAGTTAACACCATTCTCTAGAAATGCTTCAAATAAGGGTACTCTTTTTTCAATACTAGCAACGCTATGCACGTCACATCTAGATACTTCCCCATGACCTTTCTTGTGATTAAACAAGAACTCATTACGCATGTAACAAGACCAGTCGGGGAGACTATGATTTAGGTATGCCAATCTCTTTCTCCTGGAAAATAGTAATCCGTCAACTCTACATCTTTAGGAATATCCTTTATGGCGTAGAGTTTGCCTGTGTCTTTATTATAGGACACATTTGGTTCGTGTGAGTGATTTATATAATATTGCGGACTTAATTTATCTAGATCACTGTCAATCCAGAAACCTTCCGCGTCACAGTAAGTTAAAGTCTCAAGTCTTCCGCGTAGGCGGGCGTCAATATCATTCCACAGTACATACTGGGTTTTATTAGGTGTAAAAATACACGTATCTTTTGGAATATCTACTAAAGAAAAAACACCTACCCCTTCACAGACTCTACTGGGAGCGAGGTAGGTATACAAGATCAAAGAGTACATTCGGAGTTTTCGGCGCTCGGGTTTTACTTACCTTGACCGCGATACCTCTTCTTAGCACCATTACGAGAAGTAGCGGCGTACTTCGTGTGCTTTCCTGTACCTTGACGACTCTTCTTTGGAATTGCCTCAACAAACGACTGACCACTTAGCGAGGATTTCATCTTTGCCATAATTTCTTAAACGGTTCGTGTACCAATTAGTATTGTAGGATAAAGTGTCCCAACTGTCAATGGATTGGAATCAATCCGTCTCAAAGGTGGGATAGTTGCAGGTGTTGTAGTTAACTGATCGCCTGATACAACAACTCTACGATGTCCTCCCAAACCATCCCCAAAATATACCCTAGTATTCACAGTAGGAACCGACGCAGTGCGGTCAACTGTGGCAGGTGTGGGAATGAATGGGAAGACTGGGTTTGTGCCTGGTACAGGGGCATATGGGACGGTCTCATCAATAATCATCATCGGGGCGATACTTGGACTGGGTGTCCCATCCGCCAATGTCTTCCCTGTACCGTTAGTTGTGCTAATGCCCCTTCCCCCACTAGTTGCAGGATTACCACCTAATATCAGTAAACTACTACCAATAGGTGTAGGGGGAAACAATGTACTACCAATCTTCCAAACATCAGGTGTGTCTGGTTGATCTAACATTGCTGGATTTGCAATCTCACCCTGAGGCATTTCTTAACTCCTCTACTGCATTATGTAGATCGTCAAGTGTCTCCGCTATAGTCTTGTAGTTCTGGCATCGGGGAGGCTTGTACATCAACTGGGGGCGTTCTAATAATGACACCTTCTTCTCCACCATCGTCAACCTCTCTTGCAGCTGTTGGAGTTTCTCGTTGAACTGTTGCATTATCAATTGGTTGTCTTGAGTCATTGTCTAATCCTGCAAAGCGACGTGCTGCTGCTCCTTCAAATTGATCACAGAATGTGTCAAAGTGTGCAAGGATCTGTTCATACATGTTGGGGTCATATTCAGGTTGTTGTTTCATAGTCTAGAATTAGGACCTTGTGGAAGATTGGGTACGGGCGAATCTGCATGGGGGAATCGCGTTGCAGTCTCAAGTTCAATGACTTTTGCTTCAAGACTAATGAGACGCTCTGCGAGTTCTTCAATGACACTCGCCATTCTCTCTAGTTGGCGTTCATGGATTGCTACCATAAACTCTGGGTTCCTCTTTAGTTCTCCCATTGCTTCTGCAGTTCTATCAAATTCTACTGGCGCAGGTTCCAGTGTGGTTTCTTCAGTGATAACGAGGTTTTCAGTCATTTTTTTGCTGGGAAATTTTTTTGGATTTCAAGGTTTTAAAAAAACCATTTTCAAATATATTTATCGGTCGTCTGGA
>MDTG01070541.1_pt1 | contig 20834 bp, 20 predicted proteins | sample 811421 | NCBI WGS metagenome assembly MDTG01 (sample SAMN05326645, study PRJNA326480) | marine metagenome | isolation source: seawater | place: Pacific Ocean: South East | collected 2011
GTGGTGATCCGACTTGTACGGCCCTTCCGGCATGTTTTCCATGCACTGACGGATGATCCGACAGCTCTGGAACATTTCCTCGATACGGACATCGAGCCGGTCCATACAGTCGCCGTTCTTGCCCAGCGGCACCTCGAAATCGTAATTCTCGTAGCCGGAGTACGGCCGGTCGCGCCGCAGGTCGAAGTCGTAGCCGGTCGCGCGAAGGCCCGGGCCGGTAATGCCCCAGTCCAGTGCCTCCTCCTGTGAATAGGCGCCGATATGCTTGGAGCGCTCGACGAGCACGGCATTGCGCGCCATGGCCTTCTTGTATTCGGCCAGTCGATCGGGGAACCAGTCCAGGAATTCGCCGACCAGCCGATCCCAGCCGCGGGGTAAGTCCATCGACAGGCCGCCGATCCGGAAGAACGCCGGATGCATGCGAAAGCCGGTGATGGCCTCGATCACGTCGTAGGCCTTCTGACGATCCGAGAACATCCAGAAGATCGGGCTCATCGCGCCGATGTCCTGCACATAGGTGCCGAAGAACATCAGATGGCTGGTGATACGGAAGAACTCCGAGAGCATCACGCGCACACATTTCACGCGTTCGGGCACCTCGATGCCCATGACGCTTTCGATGTTCATCACATAGGGCAGCTCGTTCATCACGCCGCCCAGATAATCCACCCGATCCGTGTAGGGGATATAGGTGTGCCAGGACTGGCGCTCGGCCATCTTCTCGGCACCGCGATGGTGGTAGCCGATATCCGGCACCGCACCCACGATCTCCTCACCGTCGAGCTGCAGCACGATACGAAACACGCCGTGAACCGAGGGATGGTTCGGCCCCATGTTGAGGAACATGAACTCGTTGTCCTCGGAGGCCCGCTCCATGCCCCAGTCTTCGGGCTTGAACTGTAGCGCGTCTTCCTCGATATCCTGGCGCTTGGGATCCAGATGCAGCGGCTCGAACTCGGTCGCACGGGCCGAGTGGTCCTTGCGCAGCGGATGGCCCTGCCAGGTGGGCGGCATGATGATGCGCCGCAGGTTCGGGTGCCCGTCGAAGACGATCCCGAACATGTCCCAGACTTCGCGCTCGTACCAGTTGGCGTTGGGCCAGACGGTCGTCGCGGTCGGCAGATGCAGGTCGTCTTCGAGCAGGGCGACTTTCAGACGCACCTCGGCCACCGGCTTCAACGACAACAGGTGATAGACCACCGTGAAGTCGGAGTCGGGCTGGCCGGGGCGGTTGTGACGTGCTCGCTCATCGATGGCCGTCAGGTCATAGAGCATCCGATAGGCTGGCGTCGACTCGGCCCGCAGATAGCCGAGCACCTCGATGATCCTGTCGCGGCTCACCCAGAGCGTCGGGGTGCCATCGGCGGTGACCTGGATCGTGAAATGCTCCCGGTCGAAGCGCTCGAACAGCTGTTCCTGAATATGCGTGGTGTCGAGCATCGAATCAGACCTCGTCGGGCGATCGCAGGGTCGTGGCGGACAGGCGCTCGGTGCGCTTGGTGTCACGCTGCGACAGCTTCGGCGCCTGGGTCACACCCTGTGGGCCGATCATCCAGGACAACGGACGTTTTTCCGATGAAATCGATTCCTGTAACAGCAAAAGACCTTCCAGGAACGCCTCGGGCCGGGGCGGGCAGCCCGACACATAGACGTCCACCGGAATGAACTTGTCCACGCCCTGCACAACGGAATAGATGTCGTACATGCCGCCCGAGTTGGCACAGGAGCCCATGGAGATCACCCAGCGGGGCTCCATCATCTGCTCGTAAAGCCGCTGGATCACCGGGGCCATCTTGAGAAAACACGTGCCGGCCACGATCATCACATCCGACTGGCGCGGCGTGGCCCGGATGACCTCCGAGCCGAAGCGCGCCATGTCGTGTGGCGCGGTCAGGGCCGTGGCCATCTCCACATAACAGCATGACAGGCCGAAGTTGAACGGCCAGAGCGAGTTCTTGCGCCCCCAGGCGATCATGTCGTCCAGTTTTGCCGTGACAACGTTGCGCGCCATCGCATCCTCGATGGTGCCGCCATCGTCGCCGGGCGTGCCCGAGCCGGGCGTGGGATTCTTGTCAGCGCTGGTAAGAGACCAAGCCATGGCTTGCTACCGTTTGATGCAAATGAGGATTACGAGGTCTGCTCGCTGGGCAGATTCCGCCGCTGGTTGGATTCGATCGCGTCCAGGCGCAACTGGCGGGGCGCTCTCGGCGACCAGTCCAGGGCGCCGATCTTCCAGGCATAGGCAAGACCCAGCGCCAGATCGAACAAGAACGTCAGAAACGCCTCGTAGCCGACCCAGCCCAGATCGCGTGCCGAGATCGCCCAGGAAAAGATGAACACGATTTCCAGATCGAACAACACGAAGATGATCGCAACCAGATAGAACTTCGCCGAGAACTTGGTGCGCGCGCTGCCGGTGGGCTTGATGCCCGACTCGTAGGGCTGATTGCCCAGGCGCTCATCGTGGCGCCCGCCCAGAACATAGGACAGCCCCAGCATGACGGTGACGAGGCCAAGCGCTGCCACCAGGAAGACAATCAGCGGCCAGATCACGACGGTGTGTTGCACGGCGGGTTCCATAACTCTATCTATCCTACGCGATGCACGAGCTGCGGATGCAGTCGATTGCCAGGACGGCGGCTGCATTCTACAAAGAAATGGCCGGCCGGGCGTTGCCCTGAATCCTCGTATCGAGGTCAGCAAAAATAGCCCAATTCAGGGGCGGGTGGCGAATGTTTGCTGCCACGGTGCGGTATTGCGACACGCTAGATGCGAGTGATTCGCAATCAGCGCGCAAACGATATTGCGGTGCTTTCTAATCGCCCGACCGACAGGCTAGAGTGAGTCCATCGCTCAGAAGGAGTCGGCTATGGCCCAGAACGTTGCACAAAAGCTTATCGAATCGCATCTCATGGACGGGGAGATGACCCCGGGCAAGGAGATCGCGCTGAAAATCGATCAGACACTGACCCAGGATGCGACGGGCACACTGGTCATGCTCGAGCTGGAGGCGATGAAGCTCGACCGTGTTAAGACCGAAATATCGGCTCAATACGTCGACCACAACCTGATTCAGGAAGACAACAAGAACCCGGACGACCATCTGTTCCTGCAGTCGGCCTGCGAGCGCTTCGGCGTGTATTACTCGCGCCCGGGCAACGGTATTTCGCATGCCGTGCACATGGAGCGTTTCGGCCGACCGGGCAAGACGCTGCTGGGCTCGGACAGCCACACGCCGGCGGCCGGCTCGATGGGCATGCTGGCTATCGGCGCCGGCGGGCTGGAAGTGGCCTTGGCCATGGCCGGCGAGCCGCTCTACACCAAAATGCCCAAGGTTTTCGGCATCAAGCTCACGGGCGAGCTGCCCGATTGGGTGTCGGCCAAGGACGTCGTGCTGGAAATGCTGCGTCGTCACGGGGTCTCCGGCGGCGTAGGCAAGGTCATTGAGTACTACGGCCCGGGCCTGGCCCAGCTCGAAGCCATGGATCGCCACGTCATCGCCAACATGGGCGCCGAACTGGGCGCGACCACCACGGTCTTTCCTGCTGATGACGAGATCCAGCGCTTTCTCAAGTCACAGGATCGCGGCGACGAATACGAAGAACTGGTCGCCGACGAAGGCTGTGATTACGACGAGCACGATGAGATCGATCTCTCCACGCTCGTGCCGCTGATCGCCAAGCCCACCTCGCCGGGTAACGTGGTGCCGGTCGAGGAGGTCGCCGGCGACGAGCTCTATCAGGCATATATCGGCTCGTCGGCCAACCCCGGCTATCGTGATTTCGCCGTGGCGGCCGAGATGATGCGCGGCCGCACGGCTTCCAAGCATGTCTCGTTCGACGTGAACCCGTCCTCGCGCGCCATGCTTCAGACGCTGGCGCGCGACGATCGTCTGGGGGTATTGATCGGCTCGGGCGCGCGTATTCACCAGGCCGGCTGCAACGGGTGTATCGGCATGGGCCAGGCGCCGGCGCACGGGCGCAACAGTCTGCGCACCACGCCGCGCAACTTCCCGGGCCGTTCGGGCACGAAAGAGGACTCGGTCTTTCTCTGTTCGCCGGAAACCGCGGTGGCCAGTGCTCTAATGGGCAAGATCACCGATCCGCGCACGCTGGACTTCGACTACCCCAAGGTACACAACCCCGACGACCCCATCGTCAATGAAGACATGCTCGAACCGCCGCTACCGATTGAGAAAGCGCGCAAGGTCGAGCTGGTCAAAGGGCCGAACATCGCTTCGCTGCCCGACTTCGAAGGCTTGCCGGATGCATTCGATCTGCCGGTGTTGCTCAAGGTCGGCGACGATATCTCGACCGATGAGATCATGCGTGCCGGTGCCGAAGTACTGCCGTTTCGATCCAATATTCCCGAGATCGCCAAGTTCGTCTACGACGGGGTGGATGCCGAATATCCGGATCGGGCCAAGGACACTGGCGATCACGCGATCATCGGCGGTTCCAATTACGGCCAGGGCAGCTCGCGAGAGCATGCGGCGATTGCCCCGCGCTATCTCGGCCTACGAATGGTCATCGCCAAGGACTATGCCCGTATCCACTGGCAGAACCTGGTCAACTTCGGAATCCTGCCGCTGACCTTTGATAACGCCGACGATCACGACCAGCTCAAGCAGGGCGCCAAGCTGCGTGTTAGTGGCCTGCATGATGCGCTGGAAGCCGGCACTGATATCAAGGTCGAGACCGAGGACGGGAGCACAATCGCGTGCAAGCACGCGCTGTCGTCACGCCAGATCGAGATTCTTCTGGCCGGTGGCCTGATCAACTGGATGCGCGACAGGACATAACCAGCGCAAAGCGTGTGTCAGCCCGGCGGCCGCGCCCTGTGGCATCAGGGTGAGGCCGTTTTTGTAAGACAGGACAGTTCGGCGTATTCTTGCGCGCTGCACCGTTCTAGCCTGCTCCCGGTACGTCTCATGGATGAACGTTCAGTCGTCACTGCCTATCGTCGCCTGTCGGGCACCTACGATCGATTCTTCGGTCCGGTGTTCGAGCAGGGACGCCAAGTCGCGATCGAAAAGATGGGCTGCCAAGCCGGCGATCGAGTGCTCGAGGTCGGCGTAGGGACCGGTTTGTCGCTGACGCAATATGCCGAAGGCGTGGAAGTCGTGGGCATCGACGTGTCGCCGGACATGCTCGAGCATGCCCGGGGACGTTTGAGCGACGAACAGCGCCGTCGCATCACGCTTACGGAAATGGACGCCCAGGCCGTCGATTACCCGGACGACAGCTTCGATAAAGTCGTTGCCATGTACGTGGTATCGGTTGCACCCGACCCCAAGAAAGTGGTCGATGAAATGAAGCGTGTCTGCAAGCCGGGTGGCGAGCTGTTCATCGTCAATCATTTCAGCCAGAAAGGCCCCATGGCCAAGCTTGAGCGCCTGGCCTCGCCATTATCCAAGCTCGTGGGTTTTCGTCCCTCGTTTCCGCTGGACGATTTTCTGGCCATGGCCGATCTCGAGGTCATCGATACCCAGAGCGTCAACGCCTTCGGTTACTGGACATTGATCCACGCCCGCAACGGCTAGCGATTCGGCGCCTTGCACCCGAACACGAAAAAGCCGGCAGTACGCCGGCTTTTCGTTGCAGGGCAGGTCGTATCATTCGTCGATGAAGCTGGCCTTGCCGTCGGCGAACGACCAATCGATGTCGTTGTTCTCGGTCATCGTAATCATGACGTTATGTGCATCGATACCCGGTTGCTTGGCCAGATTATCCGTCACGCGACGATAGAATGCCTTTTTCTGGGCATCGGTCTTGCCCGAACGCAGTACCAGATGGAGCATGATTCGATCGGTTTCACGTCTTTGCAGTTGTAGCGCGTGTGGCGGATATTCGTTGATCAGCTGGTAACGATCATCGGCAGGAAAATCCAGTGCGGTGATGGCAGCTTCGTTGACCGCGTTGGCGACATCTTCCTGATACTGTTGATCATGACCCTCGAGGATCGCGATATTGACAAAAGGCATCAATAGACTCCTTGGAGCTCGGCTACGACTTTAGTCTACAACACAAACGCGAGCGTGACGGGAATCGTCACCAGGGCGATGACATGGCCAACGGCCACGATAGCCGCGACCTGGGGCGGGTTCACATCGTATTGCTCGGCCAGCATGTAGTTGAGCACCGCCGGCGGCATGACGCCGAAGATGATGATGAGGGCGGCCAGCGTGGGGGCGGGCTGAAGCAGCCAGACGACGGGCAGGGCGATGGTCAGGCCGGCGATCGGTGCGGCCAATCCACCGATCAGCCCGGCCTGCCACTGGCCCCTGGCACCGGCCGACAGGCGCACGCCGAGGGCGATGAGCATCAACGGGATGGATACGTCGCCCAGCATCTTGATCGCCGGCTGGAGCATGTCCGGGGCATGCCAGCCCGCCATCATGCAGACAAGACCGGCCACGGTGGCCAGAATCATCGGGTTTGCGACCAGACGTTTGGGCGACATTCGCTCGCCCAGGATCCATAGCCCCAGTGTGAACTGCAGGGTGTTTTCGACCACCATGAGCACGACCATCAAAGCCAGGCCTTCAGCGCCGAAGGCGAGATGGGCCAGCGGCAACCCCAGATTGCCGCAGTTGGGAAACATCAACGGCGGCACATAGATCGCCGCCCGTCGGTTCGTCAGCCGAGCCCAGACCAGGCCCAGCGCGCCGGCGCCGAAGACCACGATCACTGCCGCGAACGCGGCCATACCCAACGGCAGACGCCCGTCGGCCTCCTCGGTCAGCGCATGGAAAATCAGCGCCGGCGTGAAGATCGTGATATTGAGAGCGTTGGCCTCACGCACGTCGGGGGCGCGCCACCGGCCATAGATGAAGCCGACGGCGATGACACCGAACACCGGCACGATGATCTCGAGAATACGAAGCAGCAAGGCGTGCCCTCGCACAGGATCGGGGCGCGCATTGTACGGTGGAACCGGTTCCGGCGCGCCTTGGTTACACTGGCGGCGTGATTCTCAAATGCTGTTTCGCTGTATGTATATCGCCATGAACCGGTTTCGTATCCGCCCGGGCCACGAGGCCGATTTTCTAGCCGTCTGGCGCAATCGGGAGTCGCACCTGGACGGCGTGCCCGGCTTCAAGCAGTTCAATATGCTCCAGGGCCCGACCACCGAGGAGCACACGCTTTTCATCTCCCACACCACTTGGGAGTCGAAGGATGCGTTCACCGCCTGGACCCAGTCCGAAGCGTTTCGCAAGGCACACGCCGGCGCCGGCGGTTCGCGCGAGATGTATCTGGGCCCGCCGCAGTTCGAAGGCTTCGAGATACAGATCTAGGGCGTCGCGTCATAAGAAATGCCGACGCATTGCCCGCGCCGAGCGTGGCAAGGCCACGTTTGCACTCGCGATGGCTTGTCTTGCCGCGGCCGGGCCACGGGTTCGCTGCCTTGTCTCATTGATGGCACGCCTTAATCAGTGCCGTCGATCTCGGGCGGTGGCCCGCCGGGCCGTACGTGCAGAAAGCGTGCGAAGCGGGGCAGGCCGGTGGCCGTGCGGCCACTGAAGCCGTAGGTGATCCAGTCGCCGATGGCCGGCGGATCGCGGCGCTGATCGTCGGAAAAGCCGGTGCCGATGGCAAACGTGCGCCCGCCGGGTGTTCTGACATCGATAGAGCCCATCATGCCCGCGAGCCGGCCGTGGCCCGGATTGATGCCAACGACCCGGGCCTCGGCGTCTTCGAGGGGCTTGAGTTTGATCAGCCCTGCATGCCGGCCGGCGATATAGTCCCGATCGGCTCGGCGCAGGATCAGTCCCTCGCCGCCTCGGGCCACGATACGATCCAGGCGCGCCATGAGTGTTCGCGTATCGCTTACCCGGTCTTGTTCCACGGCACGTACCCAGGGCTGGTCGATACGCGCAATCAGGCGTGCCAGGGCGATCTTTCGGGCGGTGAAGTCGCCCTCGTGCTCGGGCAGGTCGAAGACCTGATAGCTCACGTCGCGCCAGGCCACATCGTTCGGCCCGGCGGTGCGTACGATCGCTGAGACGATCGAAAAATGCCCGCGTCCAGCCCATAACTCGCCGTCGAGCGCCTGTTCGGGCCAGCCGGCGGTGAACCAGGCCGGCAGATCGATCACGGTGCCGGCGCGGGTGCGCATCGTCTCGCCGTCCCAATAGCCTCGGACCCCATCGTATTTCTCGGAGACCCAGTATTTCGAGACATCCAGGCTGTCGTCGTAGACATCGGCCAACGCCACCTCGGGGGGAGGAGCGGCCCCGGCCGGGCTGCCCATCAGGAGCGCCATCGTGATGGCGAGCAGCCAGGACGGTGCCTGCCAGGCGATACGCATCGTTGATCCCCCCATGGTCCCCTGCGATTCATCGATCCTATCGAATAGACTACAGTTCAAACACCCGTATCCGTGCCCCATGCCCCTGGAACTGGATCATCATCATCGTTATCCCTATCGTGCAATCACGGATCGGCCGGATTTCGAGTGGCCGGAAGGCAAGCGCCTGGCCGTACACATCGGCCTGAATTTCGAGCATTTTCACTTCGGCCACGGCTATGGCCCCGCATTGGTGCCCGGCCGCCACGAGCCGGACGTGCTCAACTACGCCTGGCGCGATTACGGCAACCGCGTGGGCGCGTGGCGCATGCTGGAGATGTTCGAGTCTCTCGGGTTTCCGGTTGGCTTGATCGTGAATTCCACAATCGCCGATTACTGCCCCGAGCTGATCGAGGCGTATCGCGCGCGGCTGTCCAGCGAATTGATTGCCCACGGCCGCACGAACAGCGAATCCCAGAACGAATTCGACGAGGCCGGCGAGGCCGCGCTCATCGCTGAATCACGCGACCACCTGCTGGCGGTCTTCGGCGAGCGGCCGGTGGGCTGGCTGGGCCCGTGGATCGCCCAGAGCGCGCGCACCCCGGATCTGCTGGCCGAGGCAGGCTTCGTCTATCACATGGATTGGGCCCATGACGATCAACCGGTGTGGATGGCCACCCGCGGCAAAGGCTCGATCCTGTCGGTGCCTTATCCGCAGGAGATCAACGATATCCCCGCGATCGTGCCGCACCGCGGCGATCATCGTGAATTCGAGGCACGTATCGTCGATCAGTTCGATGAACTGCTGGCCCAATCGAGGCGACAATCGCTGGTCATGGGCATTGCGCTGCATCCCTACATCATGGGCCAGCCGTTTCGTATCCGTAGTCTGCGGCGTGCGCTGAGCCATATCGCGGCGCATCGCGAGGAAATCTGGCTGACCACCTCCGGGGCGATCGCCGACCACTACGCCGGTGTCTGCCCCGGCTAGCGCGTGCCGGGTCCTGATCGACGACGGCCTGTACGCGCTCCGTCTGCGCCCATCCAGCGTGCGATCAAGGTGCCGTTGAGGCCGCCGTAGATGACGTGCAGCACGAAGGTGAGCACGACGTATTTGATGGTCTGGCCGAGAAACAGCGGGGCCTCGGCGGATAGCGCGTGGCCGTCGGCGTCGATACCGAACAGGCCCCAGCCGATGATCGGGCCGGCCACCACCATCAACAACACCCATTGCACCAACGCCAGGCCGATCCCGTTGAGCGGATTGATGCCGCGCCCGAACAACAGATAAAGCATGGCCGCGCCGACAAAGCCCACGCCGAAGTGCAGAATCAGGGCCAGCGGCATCGACGAGAAGCCCAAGGCATACAAGAACGCTGCCGAGGGCGAGAGATTGAATGGCGCCAGGCCCGTAACCTGAATCCCGAGAATCATCACGGCCAGGATGATCAGGGCGCCCAGAAGCCCCACGGCGCCGGCTTTCAAGATAGTCATGCGTTGCCCGGATTGAAGCGATGGTTCAAGAATGCGCTGATCGAGCGGCATGCTGTCAATACGGCGGTCGATGCATGGTGCACGCCAAAGCCGATCGATCTTGCGTATGATCTAGCCGCGTTGGCGCGGGGACCAACGCTGATCCAAAGGGGAGACATACCTTGAATCGATTACGACGCATTCTGAACGCGATCGCAGGCGTGGCCGTTCTGGCGCTGGGCCTTGCGGCTGGTCCGGCCCAGGCCTCGGCAGGGGTGGACAGCACGCAGACCGTACGTTTTGCCTCGGCGCCTTGGCCGGGCGTGACGATCAAGACCACGGTCGCGCAGACCGTGCTGGAGGCGATCGGTTACCAGACCGATTTGACCCATGCCAGCTGGACGATCGCGCTTCAGGGCGTGGTGCGTGGCGATATCGATGCCGATCTGGGAATCTGGATGCCCACCCAGAAATCCACGGTTCAGCCGCTGGTGGCGGCCGGCAAGATCGATCTGCTGGTCAAGAACGTGCCCGATGCGCAGTATGATCTCGTCGTGCCGGATTATGTCTGGAACGCCGGAATCCATAGTATCGCCGATCTGAATGCCCGGGCCGAGAAGTTCGACCATCGAATCTATGGCATCGAGGCCGGCAACGACGGCAATCAGATCGTCGAGGAAGCCATCGAGGGCAATGTCTATGATCTGGGCGAATGGCGTCTGCGAGCCTCCAGTACGGCCGCGATGCTGGCCGAGGCCGGCCGGGCGATCGACGACAAGCGCTGGATCGTGTTTCTGGGCTGGAAGCCGCACTGGATGAACATCAAGTACGACCTGCGTTATCTCGAAGACCCGAAAGCGATCTGGGGCGGCGGTTCGTCGGTCTGGACAGCCATCAACCCGGCTTATGCCAAGGCCCATCCCAACGTCACGCGTTTTCTGAAACAGATGGTCGTGCCGGCCGAGATCCAGAGCCAGTGGATCTACGACTATGGTTACGACAAGCAATCGGCCGAGGACGTGGCGCGTCGCTGGCTGTCCGGCCATATGGATCGCGTGGCCCGATGGCTCGAAGGCGTGACCACCGCCGACGGCAAGACTCCAGCACTCGCGGCGGTCGAGAAAGCGCTGGCTGAGTAGGTCGGCTCCGACAGGCACCATCGAAAAAGCCGGCGCATCGACGCCGGCTTTTTCGTATTCGAGATCAAGTCATGATCAGGCGTCTTCGGTACGTCGGGGCAACACCCAATCCTTGCGCGGGAAATGACAGGTGTAGCCGTGCGGGACGCGCTCCAGATAATCCTGGTGATAATCCTCGGCTTCCCAGAACTCACCGGCCGGTGCCACCTCAGTGACGACCTCGCCCGGCCAGAGCCCGGAGGCCTCGACATCGGCAATCGTGTCTTCGGCAATGGCCTTCTGCTCATCGTTCAGGTAATAGATCGCCGAGCGATAGGATTCGCCGACATCGTTGCCCTGGCGATTCTTGGTCGTCGGGTCATGGATCTGAAAGAAGAACTCGAGCAGACGCCGATAGCTCATGCGGGCGTCGTCGTACACGATTTCGATAGCCTCGGCATGATGGCCGTGATCGCGATAGCAGGGGTGTTTCATCGTGCCGCCGGAATAACCCACACGGGTGGCCAGCACGCCGTCCTGCTTGCGGATCAGATCCTGCATGCCCCAGAAACAGCCGCCGGCCAGAATGGCGCGTTGTTCACTCATACGTCCTCCACTTGATCGATGTAGTCGCCGTAGCCTTGTGCCTGCATGTCGTCCTTGGGAACGAAGCGTAGCGAGGCCGAGTTGATGCAGTAGCGCAGGCCGCCACGATCCGCCGGGCCGTCAGGAAATACGTGGCCCAGGTGGCTGTCGCCGTGGGTCGAGCGTACCTCGGTGCGCGTCATGCCGAGCGATGTGTCGCTCGACTCGGCAACATGTGCCGGCTCGATCGGCTTGGTGAAACTCGGCCAGCCACAGCCGGACTCGTACTTGTCGCTGGAGGCGAAAAGCGGCTCGCCCGAAACGATATCCACGTAGATACCGGCCTGCTTGTTGTCTAGATAATGGCCGGTGCCGGGCCGTTCGGTGCCGTTTTCCTGAGTGACCCGATACTGCTCGGCAGAAAGACGAGAAATAGCTTCCGGATCCTTTGTGTAACGCGTCATAACGCCTGTCTCCAAACAACCTGTGAAGTCTAGATGCCGGCGTGAGCCCATGAAATCAAGCCGCGATGGGCAAGCCGCCGCCGATACAGCTCCGGGTGCTGGCCTGCCGATTCATGGGACATGATCCATCGAGCGACGCTATGGGATCGATACATATTTAGTTCTGGGCAATCGCTTGAACTCATCCGATTGGGTGGCACTATATCGGCGTACGACGAAAGTCTAATACCGGAAGGTTCAAGATGAACAAGCAACTGATCTTTTCCACGCTCATCGCCGGCATCATCAGCACAGGGCTTGCCACGAGTGCCCAGGCCGCTGTACAGCCCGGCAGTTACCAGACACGCGTGCAGGCCGATACAACCCGTATCGACAACACGTCAGAAGACAAACGCCACTCGGCACCGGTGGCTGGTGCATCGCGCATGGCCGGTACCCGTGACCAGCCGACGATCTACCAGGATGGCGTACAGCCATCCACGACCCGTCGTGATGCGCCAGCCGCGCCGCAATCGCATCATGACGAAGTGGCCATCAACCGTTTCAATCGGCGCTAGAACGCCAGCCTGTCGGGCCATCCGTGCGTGATGGCCCGCCTCCGGCCGGCTGAGCCGTCCTCAGGCAGGGATCAGCCGGACGGGCGCGCGAACCGGTCGTTCAGACGCCGGATCATGGCTTCATGCTTGCCCTGAATACGCCGGACACGGCGTCGGGCCAGCCAGCCCCAACCCTTGGGCTGTAAGAGCGCCATGCTGCGCCACCAGCGTGTATTGCGTCGAAATGCTCGCCGCAAATCAAGTGCGAACGCTTGCTGCGAGGCGGGCTCGATGGCGCCCGCGATGCGACGGGCAACTGCGCCACGTATACAGAAATGAATTCCCCCGAAGACCGCGACCAGCCCCACCACCGTGGCGATGCCCATGGGGGAAGCATGGCCGATCGCGCCCAGCAGGCGGCCGGCGGTCTCGCGATAGATGATGGCCGCCGCGCCGATCAAAACAGCCAGCGGCACGAGAATGGCGATATCGAAAACGCCCACACGCCGGCGCCAGTGGGCCAGGCGCTCCTTGAGCCGGCCGACCCCGGTATCGCCGGCCAGCGTACGCGCCGTGCCGGTCATCATCTCCACGACCCGATAGGCGCGGTCGACTTCGACACCGGTCATGCGGCGATGCAGCTCGGCCATATCGGCCTCTTTTTTCGCCTTGAAGCGCTTGGCCAGTGCCTCGTCGGCAATCGGCGGGGCGCTGTCCTCGTCGTAAATGCGCAGAAAACGCCCGGCGGTCAGCCCGGACGAAGCCAGCGCCCGCTGCCAGGCTGCCACCACGTCTTCCGGGTTGTCTTCGCGGGCAGTGGTGTCGATCTGGTTGAGCACGAACACGAACTTCGAGGCATCGTCGCGCCCGATCGTGTCGGACACCAGATGCCGCAGCGTATCGCGCATGGCGCCCGGCTCGGGGTGGCGCGCATCGAAAAAGACCAGCACGAGATCCGATAGATCGATGATGCGATCCGTGATCTGCAGGGTGGCCGATCGCTGGCTGTCGGCATCGAAGCCGGGCGAGTCGAGCAGGATCTTGCCCCGTATACGTTCGGCATGGCAGGTCTTGAGCTGCAGATAGTTGTTGATCCGTCGGCCTTCGCCGGCCGCCACGTCCTCGATATCTCCGCTGATGCGATAGAAAGGAAACCGCAGATCGGCGTCCACGGCCGTGCCGGGCAGGGTACGGGCCTCGTGTTCGTCGGAATAACAGATCACGGTGAAGCGATCATCGACGGCCTGATTGCCGGTGCGTTGCAGCTCGGTGCCCAGGTAGCCGTTGATGAAGCTGGACTTGCCCGCCGAGAAGGTACCCAGTAACGAGATCACCGGCCACCAGGGCACGCGTCGCGTAAAGCTGGCATCGGGGGCCAGCAGATGCATTTTCGCGGCGATCCGGTCCAGGCGACGAAACTCGGCCAGCGGCTCGAGCAGCAGCGGGTTCTCGCGCTTCAAGTGGGCTTCCAGCGATTCGTTGCCGCCGGATATCGCGTTTGATCCGCTCATGGGCGCTCCTGCATGGCTATCGAGCCGGAACCGGAATGATCCCGGCGGGCCATCATTCTATAGGCTTGTGCCGGGTCGTGGCGCGGGTGGGGGCAGCGTCGGGGCCGGGCGGTGCGGGTCGGATCGGGCCGGTGTCATCCTCGGCGCTCTGGCCGCCGCCATGGCCCGATAGGCCAGCGGCTGCCCCGGTGGCCAGTACACAGCCGCCGCTGCTCAATGCCAGGCCGGTCAGCACAAGTGCCATCGCATATCGCAGGGCGGAACAACGGATCGGGTTCATCATCACTGGGCCGGTGGCGTAGACTAAGACACATTGCACCAAACAACGCATGAAGCCATGAGCGATAACGAGTATCAGCCGCCGCGTGTATGGACATGGGAAAAAGAAAGCGGCGGCAAATTCGCCAGTATCAATCGTCCGGTTGCCGGCCCAAGATACGAGGCCGAGCTGCCGGTTGGCGAACATGCCTATCAGCTGTATTCGCTGGCCACGCCCAACGGGGTGAAGGTCACTGTCCTGTTCGAGGAACTGCTCGAAGCTGGCCACGATGCTGAATACGATGCGTGGCCGATCAACATCGGCGACGGCGAGCAGTTTTCCAGCGGCTATGTCGATATCAATCCCAACTCCAAGATCCCGGCACTGGTCGATCACAGCGTCTCGCCGGCCCGGCGGATCTTCGAGTCCGGCTCGATCCTGCTGTATCTGGCCGAGCGCTATGGTGCATTCCTGCCCGAGGATGCCGATACCCGCACCGAGACCATGAACTGGCTGTTCTGGCAGATGGGCAGCGCACCGTATCTGGGGGGCGGCTTCGGGCACTTCTACAACTACGCGCCCGAGTCGATCGAATACGCCATCGATCGTTTCACCATGGAAACCAAGCGCCAGCTCGACGTACTCGATCGGCGCCTGGCCGACAACACGTATCTGGCCGGTGCGGATTATACGATCGCCGATATCGCGACCTGGCCCTGGTACGGCGCTTTGGCGCTGGGCCGGCTCTATGACGCCGGCGAATTCCTGCAGGTTCAGGAATACGAGCATCTTCAGCGCTGGGCCCGGCAGATCGATGAACGATCGGCCGTCAAGCGCGGGCGCATGGTCAACCGGCTCTGGGGTGACGAATCCGAGCAGCTGCCCGAGCGTCACGCCGCCAGCGACTTCGAGCATCGCACGAAGGACAAGCTGAGCGATTGAGTCGTCTCGTCGCCGTCAACGCAGCGCCAACGCAAGGAAAATCAACGTGAAGATCGCAATCGTGGGTCTGGGCCGCATGGGCGGCAACATCGCGCGTCGTCTCATGGATGCAGGCCATGACTGCGTGGTCTACGACCAGGACGAGGCGGCCCGCGCGGCCGTGGCCGCCGACGGCGGGCACGCCGTGGATACGCTGGAGGCGATGGTGGCCGCGCTCGAGCGGCCGCGCCACGTGTGGTTGATGCTGCCGGCGGGTGAGGTCACACAGGACACGATCGATACATTGTCGGCGATGTTGTCGGCCGGTGACGCGATCATCGACGGCGGTAACGCCAACTTCAAGGACGATGTGCGCCGGGCCGAACAACTGGCCGCGGACGATATCGATTACCTGGATATCGGCGTCTCGGGCGGTGTCTGGGGGCGCGAGCGCGGTTATTGTCTGATGATCGGCGGCCCGACAGGCGTGGTCGAACGCCTGGATCCGATCTTCTACGCGCTGGCACCGCAGATCGGCGATATTGATCGCACGCCCGGCCGCGAGGCGCTGGATCCGCGAGCCGAGCAGGGCTACATCCACTGTGGCCCGGTCGGCGCCGGGCATTTCGTCAAGATGGTGCACAACGGCATCGAGTACGGCCTGATGGCCGCTTATGCCGAAGGCTTCAATCTACTCAAGGGTCGGGCCAGCGAAGATCTGCCCGAGAACGAGCGTTTTGATCTGAACCTGGCTGATATTGCCGAAGTCTGGCGGCGCGGCAGCGTGATCTCGTCCTGGCTGCTGGATCTATCGGCGATCGCGCTGGCCCGCGACGCCGAGCTGTCCGAGTTCACCGGCGAGGTCGCCGATTCCGGCGAGGGCCGCTGGACGGTCGATGCCGCGGTCGAGCAGGCTGTGCCGGTCAACGTGCTGGCCTCGGCCCTGTTCTCCCGGTTCCGCTCGCGCGTGGATGATGACTACGGCGACAAGCTGTTATCGGCCATGCGTCGTGAGTTCGGCGGTCACGTCGAGTCGCACGACGACTGATCGCCCTGGGGCACGCCCTAGAACAGCAGCGCGAAGAACAGCGACACCATCGAGGCCGCTGCCACGCTCATCTGCGGCGGGCGCAGAGCCGCAAAGAAGTCCGGCACCTCGCCGCGCCGCGCCGCGCGCGGATCCAGTACCGCGATACCGGCAAACCCCAATCCGCAGAGCACGACGGCAACGACCGCATAGGGCATGATGAAGATCACCAGCCCCAGGGCGAACAGCAGCCCCATCGTAAGCAGCTGGGCCGGCTGCGGCCCGCCTTCGGTGAAAAAGCTCAAGCCGCGCCGCACGCCGGCCAGAAAGAAGAACAGGATCGCTGACCAGTAGATGGCGGCCGTCACCACGAACGCCAGCGTCAACGGCCCGACGAACCACACCACCACGCCCGCGATCACCAGCGGTGCCATCGGCAGATAACCCAGTATCAGGCTACGTGTCGGAATCTGATGATCGGAGGTGTCGAACATGGGCGCCAATGTGTCGGAGGAATAAAACGAGCATACCGTCTTGCGTGCAATCTAACACTGCCCGGCACCTCGGTTGCGGCTGTCGGGGCTCTAGTGGAAAGCCACCGCCCAGCTGTCTTCGGCGATCTCGACCGTGCGCGCGATATCGGCGTCGGGAATGGCCGAGGGGTCGCCTTTTTCCAATGGGTCATAGTGATAGACGAACAAGCGCGAGGCGAAAGCAGAAAACGGCAGACTGGCCTCGCCGAAAAACTCGCCGTGGCCTTCGGTGGAGGTAACCACGCCCTTGCCCCAGTCCTGGCCGCTGTCGTTGTTCGGGTTGAAGAAATAGACCCGCATCACGCCGGTTGGATCACGCCCGATACGCAGGATCGTGATCGCATGGCGCCCGATGTAGCGTGCCGCACTGTCAGTGGCCGCAATGCCGGCCGGTTGCGGATGAACCACCGGCAGGTTGTTGTTGTAGTCCGGGTGATAGCTGGCATAGAACTGGCGAACGAAATCCGCATGGTCGACGATCTTGTCGGTGGCCGGATCGGCCACCACCCGAAATCCCTGGCCGACCCACCAGCCATAGAACTCGGGGTGGATCCAGCGGTGCAGATCATCGTCGCGCGGCCCGCACAGCCGGCCCATCTCGATATAGATCCGGTCCAGATGCGGAACCAGGATCATCGAGACCGGGTCGACGTCCAATGGTCGGGTCTTGGCCAGCCCGGCGGCCAGGCCCTTGGAGGAAACGGTCTGGCCCTCGAAGCGAAACAGAATCTCGTCGTCGCGCGCGGCCCAGGCCAGCAGCTGCAACAGATAATCCGGGTCGTTGGCGGCCCACATCGAGACCCCGATCACCGACTGACAGGTCGGGTTATTGCCCTGACCCACGCCCAGGGGCTGGCCCAGTAACGACAACACGCCGGCCAGCAGGAATTGCCTGGGCGCCAGCGCCGTACCGAAGGCGCTGGCGAGCGTATCGCGGGTGTCCTGCGACAGCGGCAGCTGGATCTGGCGCCACAGGCCGGCAGACACCGGGCTGCTGTAGAGGACCCCGCGCTCGAGCAGACAGGCCAGGCCGTAGACCGCCTGTGCTGTCTCGACGTGAATACACTCATCAATCAGCGTATGCACCAACAGCTGATAGCAGCCCAAGGCATCGCGTCCGGTGGTCGACAGGCCCAGTGCGACGGGAATCAGCGCATCGCCGTCGGTGCCCAGTGCACGCAGATGACGCAGGAAAACCGCGTGATAATCCGACACCAGGCCCGTCTGGTGAATCGCGCGGGCAAAGCCTTCGGCTTCATCGGTCAGGGCGCCCGGCATCATTTCCGTCAGCCGGGTGGCATAGGTCACGATGCCCGGATCCTCGGCACAACCCGGGGTGGGCGAGAACAGACAGTTCACCAGGGCGGCCGCCCCGGTGTTGTCGGTATCGATCGACGGGTCATACAGACAGTGGGCGATCTGTATGACCATGCCACGCGCCTGGTCGATATCGATCGGACGCTGATCGAGAATCCGCCAGACCTCCCGCACCAGACTGTCCAGAATGCTTTCGTAGCCCATCGTGGCCAGCTCGAAGGCATAGAGTGCGGCCACAGCCTCGCCCAGGCCGTGATCGCGTTCACGATCGGATTCGTTGAGCCGCCCACCCATCAGATCCAGATTGAGCGCCATGACCTGCGTCATGAACTGATGTGCACGCCGCTGAGTGATGCGCGGATGCTCGTAATCGCCAACAGCCACGGCCAGCAGGCGCAGCTGAGACAGTGCCTCGATCGTGGTGATCGCCAACTCACCGGTGCGCAACGAGATCTTGGCGATATCGGCCTGCAGGATCGCCGGCTGATCCCAGTCGGTACCGGCAAACACCCGTACCGATTCCAGCCGCTTGACACGCTGGTAGAGCGCGGCCGGCCCCCCGTCCTCGAGCAGCACCTGCCCGGCGGCCGCCAGCACGTGCGTATTGACCGCATCGGGCTGGGCCTGGCGCGCCTGGCCCAACGCCATGATCGCCTGATCGAGTTGTTTGACGGCAGGACTGACAGCGGCGGCGGTAGCGGACATAGACACAGGCACGGGTTCAAGTGGGGCCGCTTGCAACATGACAGTGCGATCGGCGCATCTAATGTACATGCGAACGTCGCGAGCCGCCGGTCTATCGATGCAGCCGGGGTTCAGCTTTCGGCCGCGGCCGCGATGGCCGGCCACCGGGGCATCAGGCCTCGTCGAGCAGGGCGCGTAGTTCGGCGTTCTCGGCCTCGAGTTCGGCGATCCGGGCCTTGAGTGCCGCGATGTCTTCACCGGCCTCATGATGGCCGGCTTCGGCGCCGACCGGAACACTGCGATCGACCTCGCCGGCCAGCTGGTGCATGAACTGTGCCTCCTTGCGGCCCTTGGCGCGGGGCAGGCGCACGACAATGCTCGTCTCGGGCGTGTCGTCATCGATCAACGCACTGGCCGCGGTCGCCACCTCATTGTTGTCGGCAAACGTATACAGGCGCCCGGCGCGGGCGCGAAGTTCGCCCGGCGTCTGCGCGCCGCGCAGCAACAGCAGCGTGACGATGGCGAACTGGGCGCAATCAAGCTGGATATCCACGAAGCTGGTCGCTCCGCACAGCCGCTGGCGATACTTGGCCACGCCGGTCTTGAAGTTCTCGTCGATTTGAACCAGGCGCCGCTGCGCCAGGGCGCGCATGGCCCGCTGCACTTCGGACTGCGTTAGCGCCATCACCGGATCACGCGCCGATTTCTGATTGGCGGCATTGGTCAGCGCGTTCAAGGTCAACGGCATCTGATCCGGTGTCGTGACGGATTTCTCCATCAGACAGCCGATCAGGCGGGCTTCGATTTCAGACAGGTTCGGGAGCATGGCGCGTCGCAAGAAGGCTTTATCTGCATGCTAACGCGTTGCAGGCCTTTATCCGCAGATTGCGCAGAGGCCGGTCAAGCAGCGGTGGCGCGAATGATTCAGGGGCGCTTCGGTTTGAGGATGTGCTTGGCTTCGAAAACAGGTCATCTTGTTGAGATGATTCAGACCCCGTCGCTCAGACCGCCGCGGCGCGCAAGCCGACACGACAGCCGGGGCGCCGCCATCGGCGAATAGAAAGAGCTGCCCGCATCACGCCGCCGGATACGCCACTCAGAGAAAGGCGCGCTGTCGGTCGCCCCAGGCCTTGAGATCGAGCAGCAATTGAAGCTGTTTGGGCTGGCCTTTCACGCGTTCCATCAGTGTGGCCACCACTTCGTCGTATTCGTCGAGCGTCAGGCCGCCATCGGGGGCGAACTCCAGACGTTTGGCCACCCAGTTGTGCCAATCGTCTTTTTCGGCCTCGGCCAGTGTGTCCGGATGGTGCCGGGCGCGCCAGCGGAACAGCAGCTCGTTCAGGCGGTTATCAGAAAACACGATAGCCCCCTCGGCCAGCCGGTCGGCGTGGGTGGTGTGGACGTCGCGGGCTTTGGCGCGATCGTCGTTGGAGACGAAGCCGTCATAGAGCGCGGCCTCGGCGTCGGTTTCGGCGTCGAATACACGCGCCTCGAACACCGCGATCGCCTTGGCCTCGACCTCGGCCATCCGGTCGTGAATGGCCTTCCAGTGGCGTCGGCACCGGTTGATATCGAGGTTGAGCCGGGCGGCTTCGTTGTCGCGCATCATCTCGAAGGGGGCAAGCACCGGGCACTTGTTGACGTGAATCCCTTTCAGGGCAACGCGGGGTGCATCCTCGGGCAGGTCTTCGCTCGGCGTGAAGATCCGGTCATAGATCTCGTCGACCGCCAGCTCCAGCAACGGGGCCGGATCGTGACGCAGATCGTAGGTGATGATGCAGTTCTTGTTGACCGGATGGGCCGCGATCGGCATCACCGGCGACAGACAGCCGTTGGCCGCGCCGAACTTGGCCGAGACGTGCAGGGCGGGTTTGCGGGTCCCCATGTCCAGCAGGGCGCGCGCGCTTTGTTTATCTCGATGGCCGGTGACCCAGTCGAACAGCCTGGGCTGTTTGTCGCGGATCAGCCGGGCCAGATCAATCGTGGCGTGCACGTCGGACAGCGCGTCGTGGGCCGTTTCCTGCATGAGGCCGTTGGCCTGGGCCAGGTGTTCGAGCTTGAAGCTCGGCGTGCCGTCATCGCGCGTGGGCCACTCGATGCCGTCCGGGCGCAGGGCA
>MDTG01138268.1_pt1 | contig 20833 bp, 23 predicted proteins | sample 811421 | NCBI WGS metagenome assembly MDTG01 (sample SAMN05326645, study PRJNA326480) | marine metagenome | isolation source: seawater | place: Pacific Ocean: South East | collected 2011
ATAGGGAATGTTATCAAATATTGAAAAATTGAAGTACGAGAACATGGGTCCTCCATATGTTATAGATACTATACCAACCTTCCCTTTCATTGCGCCAGCAACTGGATATCCATAGTTTTTGAAATACTTACTTTCAGGGAACATGGATTTATATGTAAAAAACCATTTAGGATGTAAAACCCAGTCAATCCAGTTCTCAAGGATTGAATTCATTCTCAGATTATGACACGCCCCTATTAGAAACATTGCATCACACCTCTCGAGCCTATCCCGGTACTCAAGAACTATTTTGGGAGGAGGATTAAAATTAGAGTTGTAGAAAGGAAGTTGTTCTTTCTCGCTAAAAAGATTCACTAGATCAACTTCATGTCCATTTTTTTCAACTTCATTAATAAAATTATCTCTTATTGCGGCATTGAATGAACCGGTTATATTATGGTGACCAAATACTATGAAAATCCTTTTCATAAATTTTACTTTAGCACATATTAGAACTTCTATGGAATTACAAGCTAGTACAGTACAATCATATTTAGCTGTATAATGATAGTGTATTATGGATAAACAAATAATAGCAATCGGTGGAGGAGGTTTCGGTAGAAATCCTGGCATTGGAATAATTGAAAAATATATACTTGAACAGTCGAGAAAAGAAACGCCTAATATCTGTTTTATTCCAACGGCTACTGGTGATGATGAATCTTATAAAGTTAGTTACTATACAACATTAACAAAATTAAACTGCAACCCAACTCATTTAGATTTCTTTAAAAGAACTCCAGACTTAGAGAAAATGATTCTAAAACAAGATGTTATCTTTGTTGGTGGTGGAAATACAAAAAGCATGCTGGCTGTTTGGCGTGATTGGGGATTAGATGTAATTTTAAAAAAAGCATATGAATCAGGAACAGTAATGAGCGGTGTTAGTGCTGGCGCTATATGTTGGTTTGAAAAAGGTATTACAGACTCATGGGCAAATAGTTTAAATGTTTTAGACTGCTTAGGTTATACAAAAGGGAATTGTTGCCCACACTATGATGAGGAACATGAGAGAAAACCATCTCTATCTAATTTCATCTCAAATGGAGAGATAAATGACTGTTATGCTATAGATGGAGGGTGCGCATTACATTTAAAAAATGACCAGGTCTTTAGCGCAATATCTTTCAAAGATGGTAAAAATTCCTACCTAGTAAAGAATGAAAATGGAAATATTATAGAGACCTCTTTACCTAAAATGTGTCTTTAATGATTATTTTTATGAAATTATTGTTTGATACTTCTCTAATTGAATGCATATAATATACAAAAATAAGGAATGATTATGACAGATCAAAACGATAAAGCAGAAACATGTTGTAAAAACACTTGTTGCGCAGATGGATGTTGCAGTGAGGGTTGTAAAACTGGTGAGTGTAGTGCTACCTGTTGTAGTGATGGATGCTGCGATGACTCAGATAATTGCTGCTAGTAACTAAAAACTTATTCCACTGTGACTGATTTGGCAAGATTCCTTGGCTTATCAACATTAGTATTTTTTTTCAATGCAACATGATAACTTAGAAGTTGCGCAGGTATTATATAGAGTATTGGTACAATAAGTTCAGGACAGTCTGGCATCTTTATAACTTCAACTTGTTTTTTATTTTTAGCAATTTTTTTATTAGTGAAAATAAATGTTTGACCTTGTCTTGCCTGTACTTCTGCAAGATTCGATAACACTAACTTAGCTAAATGATTATCTGGAAGAAAACAAACAACAGGCATCTTTTTATCTACAAGCGCTAGAGGACCATGCTTTAATTCACCAGAATGATATGCAGATGCATGGATATATGATATCTCCTTTAGCTTTAATGCAGCTTCAAGAGCAATAGGGTAAGATGTCCCTTTACCTAAGAAAAGCGTGTGTTCTTTATTCTTAAATTTACCTGATATTTTTTTTATTTCAGATTCCATTTTATAAAGTTCATCTATTTTCTTATCTATCTGTTTTATATCTTGAACCATTTTCTTTTCTGTTTTTCCATACTTTCTTGAGACAATAACTGTAAGCAGCAAGAGAGTAAAAAGTTGAGATGTAAAAGCTTTAGTAGACGCCACACTAATCTCAGGTCCTGCATTCATGAGAAAATTCATGCTTGATAGTCTTGTTAGCGTACTCTCAGCTACATTACATATGCTAAGTGTTTTCGTATACTTTAATTTTAGAGCTTTCTTTAGAGACGATATAGTATCAGCAGTCTCTCCAGACTGAGATATACTTACAAAAAGCGTTTTAGGTAAAACATTTATTTTTTTATACTTATACTCACTTGCCACTTCCGCGGTACACGTAATACTTGTGTACTGTTCAATCCAATCTTTAGCAACAAGTGAAGCATGGTAGCTGGTCCCGCAAGCAACAAAATGAATATGTTCAATATTTTCAAGTACTTTATCGGTTCCATAACCAAAAATATTTGAGAATATCTTATTTTTACCTACATAACGATTTATCATAGCTCTAAGAATATTTCTCTGTTCGAAGATTTCCTTATGCATAAAATACTTATGACCTGAAAGTGAAGACTCTTTTTTATTAGCTTTGGAGATAGAAGTTTTCTTAAAAATATTTTTTTTTCTTTTATCGAAAATTTGCGCGCTTGTAGGAGTAATTTTGGCAAATTCATAATCACTCAGAGTTATATATTTATCTGTGTCTGTTAATATTGGAGTTATATCAGATGCAATAAAGTTAAGATTATCTCCTTTCCCAATAATGAGCGGACTACCTTTGCATGCAGCGTACAAAGTATTAGGCAGCTTGCTATTCATAGCGCCGATAGCATAACTGCCCTCCAACATTTGTGATGTCGCAATAATAGCTGCATCCATACTTTGTAATTTTTTATAATTATAATTAAGAAGATGTGATATTACTTCTGAATCTGTGTCACTCTTAAATCTGTAATTTTTCTTTTTAAGAATTGATCTAAGTTCTAAATGATTTTCAATAATACCATTATGGACAATGCACAAACCATCAGACGTATGTGGGTGAGTATTTTTCAATGTTGGCTCCCCATGTGTTGCCCATCTTGTATGAGCTATTCCTGTTGTTATTCCAGACAGTCTCGATAACTTGCTCTTAAGATTATTGATAGGACCAACAGCTTTTATAGTTACTAGTTTTGATGAGGGAAGATGTCCAGAAATACCTGATGAGTCATAACCACGATACTCGAGTTTTTTCAAACCTTGATATAGTTTGTTATAGACGCTCGTGCTAGATACAATGCCGAAAATACCACACATTATTTTTTCTTAGATAACTTAGTAGTTCTTGTCTTCCAATTTCTTATGGTCATTTGTTTACTCCTAGCGATTGTGAGATGTCCAGATCCGGATGTATCTTTAGTAATAGTTGAGCCAGCAGCAATAAATGATCCTTGTCCGATTATTACTGGTGCAACCAACATTGACCCAGAACCTACGAATGAGTTATCTCTGACAACTGTTTTATGTTTATTTATACCATCATAATTACATGTGATGGCGCCTGCGCCAATATTAACATTGCTGCCTAGCGTGGTATCACCTATATAGCTTAAATGATTTATTTTAGTTTTTTCTCCAATTATAGAGTTTTTGATCTCTACAAAGTTACCAATATTGCAGGACGATTTAATCTTGGTTCCAGGACGGATACGTGCAAAAGGGCCAACGGTACAATTATCACCAATTGATGCGCCAAAAATTATTGTATTTGGTTTTATAAAAACATTTTTTCCTATTTTACATCTATTAAGGAAGCAGTTATGGCCGATTGTAGAGTTTTCACCTATACTTACATCGTCTTCAAACACACAATTAATATCAATTTCTACATTTTTACTAACACGTAAATTTCCTCGTATATCAGTTCTAGATGGATCTCTAATGAGAGTTCCTGATTCTAAAAGTTTCTCAGCTTTCTGTCTAATGTACTTTTGCTCTAAGATGACTAATTCTGTTTTAGAATTTACGCCAGTTACTTCTAGTTCATCAGTAAATTTGAATGTAGTTACCTTTTTATTATTATCTATGAGGAGTTTTATAATATCTCCTAGGTAATATTCTTTTTTAGTATTATTGTTTTTTACTTGAGAAATAAATTGTCTTAGAGTTTTTTCATGTATCGCAACAATACCAGTATTGACCTCACGTATTTGTCTTTGCTGAGGAGTTGCGTCTTTCTCTTCAACAATAGATATTAATTGATTGTCCTCTCTCAGAATTCTTCCATACCCTCTCGGGCTATCTGGTTCAAAAGTGCCTATCACGGCATCATACGATTTCAATTTGCTGACTAATCTTTTAATTGAACCGCTTTTTATAAATGGTGCATCGCCACAAACTATAAGGAATTTTGAATTTGATATAGATTTTTTGTTTAATGCAGCCTTAACTGCACCTGCTGTTCCATTTAAAACAGTTTGATACGCAAAATTAACTTTTTCTTCGTCTAGTATCTTTTTAATTCCTGGAGAATTTTTATTTATAACACATATTATTTTTTTTGATTTGGCTTCCTTGAGTGTGGATATAATATGATTTATGACAGGTTTGCCAGCAATACTAAATAATAATTTAGATTTATTCGCCTTCATCCTAGTGCTTTTCCCGGCGCCCAAAATTACTGATGTAAACATACAAGCACCCCTGCTTATTATTTATTCTTACTTCTCAGTTTTTTAATAAGGCGTAATTGAGCTGCAGCTTGTAATAATTCAGATTTAGCTTTAGTAGTGTCCATATCGCTAGCACTATTTGCCATGGCCTCTCTAGCAAGTCTCTCTGCTTCCAAAGCTCTCTCTTCATCTAAATCATCTTCTCGCAAGGCTGTATCAGACAAAATGGTAACCTCATTAGGTTGTACTTCCAATATACCACCACTTACATAAAAGGTCTTCATTTCATCTTTACTAATTTGCGCTCTTACATCACCTGGTCTTAACTTTGTTATTAATGGAGTATGTCTTGGTGATATACCCACATCACCCATTTCTGCAGGAGCAAATACCATTTCGACTTCTTCTGAAAAAAGCTCTTCCTCTGCACTGACGATATCAAGTTTAATTTTATCTGCCATTATTTAATATCTTCAGCTCTTTTTTCTGATTCTGAGATTTCACCAATCATATAAAATGCCTGTTCAGGAAGATGATCATAATCACCATTTACAATAGATTGAAAACCCTTAATTGTATCTTTGAGTGATACGTATTTACCAGGCGTGCCAGTAAAAGTTTCTGCAACATAAAATGGTTGTGATAAATAACGTTGAATCTTTCTTGCTCTATTTACAGCAAGTTTATCTTCTTCAGATAACTCATCCATACCAAGAATAGCAATAATATCTTTAAGTTCCTTATATTTTTGCAGCACACCTTGCACGGCTCTAGTTGTGTCGTAGTGTTCTTGCCCAATTATCAATGGATCAAGTTGTCTACTTGTTGAGTCGAGAGGGTCAACCGCAGGATAAATGCCTAGTTCCGCAATGTTACGTGACAATACGACTGTGGCATCTAAATGAGCAAACGTAGTTGCAGGACTTGGATCTGTAAGATCATCTGCAGGTACATATACTGCTTGAATAGATGTTATAGATCCTGATTTAGTTGATGTAATGCGTTCTTGTAATACACCCATCTCCTCAGCTAATGTTGGCTGGTACCCCACAGCAGATGGCATACGACCAAGAAGTGCTGATACTTCTGTTCCAGCAAGTGTATAACGATATATATTATCTACAAACAAAAGCGTATCTCCTCCTTCGTCTCTGAAGTGTTCTGCCATTGTAAGGCCAGTTAGAGCGACACGTAATCTATTGCCAGGTGGTTCATTCATCTGGCCATATACCAATGCAACTTTGTCTATAACTTTAGCATCAGTCATTTCATGAAAAAAATCATTACCTTCACGTGTTCTTTCTCCTACACCCGCAAATACTGAAGATCCGCTATGCTCTGCAGCAATATTACGAATCAATTCCATCAGGATTACTGTTTTTCCTACCCCAGCACCTCCGAATAATCCAACTTTTGATCCTTTTGCGAAAGGACATATTAAATCTACAACCTTAATTCCTGTTTCAAGTATTTCGATTTCAGAAGCCTGTTCTGAAAAAGTTGGTGCAGCTCTATGTATTGGCATAGTTTTTTCAGCTTTGATATCTCCAGCATTGTCTACAGGTTCACCAAGCACATTCATAATTCTTCCTAGTGTCTTTTCACCAACAGGAACATTAATAGGCGCGCCAGTATTGTTTACAGTTATCCCCCTTTTAAGACCATCTGTAGAACCCATTGCAATAGTTCTTACAATGCCATCACCTATTTGTTGTTGTACCTCAAGTGTGAGACCGCTCTCATCAACTTTGAGTGCATCAAATACTTTCGGCATAGAATTTCTTGAAAACTGGACATCAATTACAGCTCCAATAATCTCTACAACTTTACCTGTTTCCATTTTCTTCTCCTATTTTTATAATGCTGCTGCCCCAGAAATAATTTCAGATATTTCTTGAGTTATAGCTGCTTGTCTATTTTTGTTATATATTAATTGTAATTCTGATGTAAGATCGGTTGCATTATCTGAAGCAGCTTTCATTGCAACCATCCTTGAAGCCTGCTCACATGCAAGATTTTCGACTATACCTCTATAAATCAAAGACTCGATGTATCTGTTAAATAATGATTCTAAAACTACTTCGGCATCAGGTTCATAAAGATAGTCCCAATAGAAATCATAATCTTGATTTTTCTCTTCAGCTTTGATTGGTAATATTTTTTGCATCACAGGAACTTGACTTACAGTATTAACAAACTTATTAAAGACTATATAGACTTCGTCTATATCTTTATTAATAAATTTATCAACAGTATTTTTAATAAGACCTAATACCTGCTCTATCTTCGGCTTATCCCCAAGTTGGGAAACTTGAGCGATGACATCGCCACCCATCCTTTGAAAGAAAGAGGAAGACTTGCTACCGATGAGAGAAAAAGCAGAGTCTATATTTGCTTTTTGGTCCTCCTCAATAGTTTCAAGTACTAATTTAAAAAGATTATTGTTAAGCCCTCCACATAATCCTCTATCAGATGAAACTATTACGTAACATTTCCTCTTCACCTTTCTTTCTGCAAAAAATTCTGAAGTATATTCCGGATGAGCATGGGCCAGATGTGAAATAACATTTGATATTTTATCTGCATAAGGCCTTGCTTTTGCCATTTGATCTTGAGCTTTTTTCATTTTACTTGCCGCGACCATTTCCATTGCTTTTGTAATTTTTTGAGTGTTTTGAATACTCGCTATTTGTGAACGAATCTCTTGGCTACCAGACATACTTAGTAAACTCCTTTTTCTTTAAAATCATCCAGTAGGGATTTAAGTTTAGAAGCTACTTCATCATTGTAGTCGCATTGAGAATTAATTTCGCTTACTAAATCAGAATACTTATCAGATGCAAATTCATGCAACGATTTTTCAAAGGAAATAATTTTCTCTATTGCTACTTCATCCAAATAGCCTTCGTTTGCAGCAAATAGCGACATCGCCATGTCTGCTACTGTGAGTGGTGAGTATTGCGATTGTTTCATAAGCTCAGTAACACGCTTTCCACGTTCCAGTTGTTTTCTTGTTGCTTCATCCAAGTCAGATGCAAACTGAGAAAATGCTGCAAGCTCTCGATATTGAGCTAGGGCAAGTCTCACACCACCACCAAGTTTTTTTATTATCTTTGTTTGTGCTGCACCCCCAACACGCGACACGGAGAGCCCGGCATTAATGGCTGGCCTTATTCCAGCATTGAACAAATCAGTCTCTAGAAATATTTGTCCATCAGTAATGGATATAACATTTGTTGGAACAAATGCGGACACATCACCAGCTTGTGTTTCGATTATCGGTAGTGCTGTAAGTGATCCAGTTTTACCTTTAACTTTACCATTAGTTATCTCGCCAACAGCGTCTTCGTTAATTCTTGCAGACCTCTCGAGCAGCCTCGAATGAAGATAGAATACATCCCCAGGGTAAGCTTCACGACCAGGCGGTCTCTTTAAGAGCAAGGATACTTGCCTGTATGCCCATGCTTGTTTTGTCAAATCATCATATACAATTAGAGCATCCTGTCCAGAGTCTCTAAAATATTCACCCATCGCGCAGCCCGAATAAGGTGCAATATATTGCATTGCTGCAGAATCTGCTGCGGAAGCAGCTACAATGATTGTATGCTTAAGAGCATCATGTTCCTCGAGCTTTCTTACAACTGCTGCGATAGAAGATGCCTTTTGACCAATCGCTACATAAATACATTTAACACCTGTATCTTTCTGATTAATAATTGCATCGATAGCTACAGCTGTTTTACCAGTTTGTCTATCACCAATAATAAGTTCTCGCTGACCTCTACCAATTGGTACCATAGAATCAATTGATTTGAGTCCAGTTTGAACTGGTTGATCAACTGATTTTCTCTCAATTACACCAGGAGCAATCTTTTCAATTGGTGACTTCGTCTTGAATGCAATAGGTCCGCCATTGTCGATAGGTTCGCCAAGTGAATTTACAACTCTTCCTAATAGCTCTTCGCCAACGGGAACTTCTAGAATATTGCCAGTACATTTGACAGTGTCCCCCTCAGAAATAGATTTATAATCTCCAAGAATAACAGCACCGACCGAATCTCTCTCTAAATTCAGAGCGAGACCATAAATATTGTTTGGGAACTCAAGCATTTCACCCTGAAGCGCGTCTGTTATACCATATATTCTGGCTATACCATCTGTAAGAGATACAACGGTTCCTTCATTATGTGATTGTGTTTCAATATCGAGATTTTTAATTTTATCTTTTATAATATCGCTAATTTCTGTGGGATTTATTGTCATTGTTATTACCTGTTGGTTGTGATTTGTTCTTTCATAGAGGCTAATTTATATCTAACGCTGAAGTCAGACACTTCATTTTCAATACTAATCTTGATGCCAGCTAAAAGTCCTTGATTAATAACTTCTTCAATTTCAATTTTTTTATTATATTTATCTTCAAGATTATTTTTTAATTTAGTTTTCTGTTCGTCTGTTAAAGGAAAAGCAGTCTCTATTTCAGCGATTGTAATATTTTGATCGTTAAGTATCATTTCTCTAAATAAACGGTAAACCTCGTCAATGTAATAAATTTTTTTATTTTGAATCATTATGTTTATAAAGTTACTAAATAAAGGATTAATCTCTGTTAGAAAACTATTTAAGAAATCTAAGGTTTTATCAGAGGGTACTCTAGGGCTTGCTATTAATGCTTTAATATCTGCACGTATTATTATCTTGGAAAGTGTGGATAAACTTTGAGTCCACTTATCCAAAGACTTGGTTTCAGAGGCAATTTTATATGCAGCCTCAGCGTATGGCCTTGATATTGTAACGGCATCTGTCATTTATTAAGAACCTCATTAATAATTTTATCGTGCATCTTCTTATCTACCTCTTTACTTATTATTCTCTCCGCACAAAGTACTGATAACTCTGCAACATCGTCCTTGAGCTTTTCTCTTGCTGCGTTTATCTCTTGCTCAAGTTGCTGACTAGATGATTTTGCAATTTTTTTTGCTTCTTCTCTAGCAGAAGCTCTCGCTTCTTCAACTATGTTCTTCGATTTTGATTCTGCTTCAGTAATAATAGAAGACGCTTTAGTTTTTGCCTCATCTATTCTCGTGGAAAATTCAATAGTTGCTTGTTCAATCTTTTGTTGGCCCTTTTCAGCGGCAACAAGCCCGTCAGTAATTTGCTTAGTTCTGTTCTCCATCGCTTGAGTCAATGGTTCCCATAAATAAGCTTTGATAAACCAAACGAACACTACAAATGTGATCATTTGTCCAAATAATGTAGCTGTTACATTCATTTAACTATATCTCCTTAAGCACCTAGTGCTGCTTTAGCTGCGCCAACAAACGGGTTTGCAAACACGAAGAACATTGCAAATGCCAAAACGATGAATGGAAATGATTCCATTAACCCTGCTGTGATAAACATTTGTGTTCTTAGTGCTGGTAACATCTCAGGCTGTCTTGCAATACCCTCGATATACTTCATACATATTAAACCCCATCCCAAAGCCGATCCAAGTCCTGCTGCTGCAAGCATTATAGATACACCCAAACTTGTTGATGAGTATATTTGCGTTATCATGTCCGCTGATAGTGTTTCCATTATTTTACCTCTCTATTGTTAGTGTGATTCCTCTGATGCCATGCTTATATACATTATGGTAAGCACCATAAATATGAATGCTTGCAAAGTAATAACCAAAATGTGAAATATCGCCCACAAGCTTCCTGGTATTGGGATGATGTACCATGGCAACAGGGCTATAAGTAAAAATACTAACTCGCCTGTGAACATATTCCCAAAAAGTCTAAGAGCTAAACTAAGTGGTTTAGCTAATTCTTCTACTAGAGTTAATATAAAATTAACGGGTGCTAAGTATATACCAAAAGGATGCACCATAAATGACTTCATATATCCCCCAAAACCTTTTATTTTAACGTTGTAATAAATACATAATAAGAATATTGAGATTGACATCGCGAATGTTGTGTGAGGATCTGTTGTTGGAACAACCTTAAGGTAATGAATTCCTATCATACCAGCAAGTTTTGGCAATAGATCAACTGGTATTAAATCCATAGCGTTCATTAGCAATACCCAAATAAATATTGTTAAGCCCATCGGGCCAACAATCTTATTAGGCTTAGGAAAAGCCTCTCTCACTAAACTATTTACGAAATCGATTAGTGACTCCAGGACATTCTGCATGCCTGTAGGAGCACCAGAAGTTACATTCTTTCCTACTCTATAAGCTATAAACATTACTATGCTAGCCAAAAGAATACTGAAGAACATTGTATCTATATTAATAGTCCAGAAGCCCTCTCCAGCTGATAGTGGTTGTAAATGGTGTTGAATATAATTAACTGGGTTGTCTGTAGCTGGCGCTGTATTATCCATATATTACCTAATAAATTGTTTTATTCTTATTAAAAACATATCCAATTTGCGTGACTGCAAATGCAACTAACATTTGTAGGGCATCCAAGCTCAAAGTCACAATGCCTAAATAAAAGCTTACTAAAATCAGAGCCATTCTAATTAAAAGGCTCTTAAAAATTACTAATGTACCTCCAGTAATGTTTTGCCCAATCGCAGCATCGCCTGCCTGGTTAATGCTCCTTGCGAGTAGGACTGTGTTCATGATTGCGATGACTCCTCCAAATAGGGATGACTCTATTTTTTGGTAGCCCATATTCATGAATATAAGAGCTATTATCACTGCGATTATACCTTGAAAGGCAACTACTCTTTTCACTATTGATATTCACCATGAGCAATTATGACCACTTTTTAGTCAGGGATAGTATAGTTTAGTATCGCAATGGATTCAATTTATATGCTGAAAAAACTTAATTTGAATCTTAATTTGAATCAATCTGTCTTATCTTCTCAATAATACCCTCTAACTCAGCTATGCTTGAATACTTTATATTAACCATGCCGCCTTTTTTGCTGTGATTAATAGTGGTTTTAGCTCCTAACGCATCAGTGAATTGCCTCTCCAGTATGATGGTATCTTGATCTTTAATGCTATCCTTTGGTTTTGAAGATTTAGAAGTAATCATTTTTTCCACAGCCCGAACAGATAGGCCCTTTGATACAGCTAATTTTATAATTCTCATTTGATCATCTTTGGATAATGTGAGTACAGATCTGGCATGACCCATAGAAATTTTACCTAATCGTAATTGATCTTTTGCATAATCACACAGATCATTTAATCTAATCAAATTGCTGACATGAGCTCTTGATTTACAGATGTATTTAGCAACTTCCTCGTGACTCATCTCAAATTCGTATATTAATTTTTGAAGTGATTCTGCCTCCTCCATGCTATTCAAATCCTCCCTTTGCACATTTTCGACTATTGATAATACCGCAGATGTTTTTTCATCAGCTTCAATAACCATTGCGCTTATGGTATCTTTCTTTAGGAGTTGTGTTGCCCTCCAACGTCTTTCGCCAACAATAAGCTCATATTTGTTACCCACTTCTCTGACGACTATTGGAGCAATCTGTCCATTTTCTTCAATAGATTGCGCTAGTTGTTTAATCTCATCATCTTTAAATAACTTTCGTGGTTGATGCCGGTTCCTCTCAATTTTATGAACTTTAATCTGAAGCGGAGACTCATTTTTGTCTCTTTTGCTTTGATCTACTTTGCTTGTACTGCTCAATAAGGAGTCAAGTCCAGAGCCTAGTGCTTTGCGTTTGGTCATGTTTCAAATATAACCCTACTAGTCTTTATTGTACATATCTGTCATTCGTCTTTAACAACTTCTCCTGCGAGAGAATAATATGACAGAGATCCTTTTGATAAACCGTCATATTGTAATATTGAACGCCCATGACTAGGTGCTTCAGCAACTCTTATATTTCTTGGTATTTTTGTTTTGTACAATTCATCTGGAAAATACTCCTTCAATTGATCGCTGACATCGTTAGATAAATTATTTCTTGAATCAAACATGGTCCTTAGAATACCTTCAATTTTCAAGCTCGAGTTAGATGAATGTTGTATTTGTTTGATGGTATTTATAAGTTCACTCAATCCTTGGAGAGCAAAGAATTCACATTGCACCGGAATAAGAACGCCGGTGGCTGATACTAAAGAGTTGACTGTCAATATATTCAGAGAGGGAGGACAATCCATCAAAATATAGTCATACTTATCTGAAACTTGGTTCAGTTTATTCTTGAGTACAAATTCTCTATTGTCTTTAGTTACAAGAGTGACTTCACTTTCTGTTAGTTGAGGAGTGGCCGGTAATAGATCATACCCATCATGTTTTGAACTGACAATTACATCATTTATGTTGTTTCTTTCAAGCAATACATCATTAATTGATATTTCGACTGACACAGAGTCTAAGCCAGATCCACGAGTAGCGTTAGACTGAGGATCCAGGTCAACAAGTAAAACTTTTCGTTTCATTTTGGACAAACATGCAGCGAGATTGATAGTGGTTGTTGTTTTACCAACACCGCCTTTTTGATTAACTATAGATAATATTTTCAAATTTTACCTCAGCAATAATTCTATTAGTCTCAAAATATGGAGAATTAATTACATGTGTATTAATATTAAATTCATCCAAACACGTACTACTTAACTCTAACACCGGACTGCCTGTAAGCATATAAGCTTTTGATACCGACTTGCTCTTTTTAATGAGGTTCATTAGATATGAAAATTTTTTCTCATAGCTCATTTTTGAAATTTTCTTATTACTAAAATTCTTTAAAATAACTGTATCAGTAGTGAATTTTAAATCTGATTTTAAAACATCGCGATTTATTATCTCAACATTACCCAGATCTAATTCTGCTTTAGCTAATCTAAGATAGTCTATAAATGAACTTTTTCTATCTATCAAAAATACTTTTTTTTTAGGATTTAATATTGCAATTATTACTCCGGGGATACCCCCGCCAGACCCAATATCTGTATATGAATCTCCACATAAGTAAGAGTTTAGCTTGTAAGAGTCGAATATTTCTCGTTTTATTACATACTCATGATCCGAGGATGAAACAATATTATTTGACTCGTGCCATTTAAATAAAAGATCAAGATATCTCGTAAATAATTTTTGAATGCTATCGCCTTCGTCTATAAAAACTTCTTTGACTGTTCTCTCTATACTGAAAGACATCTAGTTTTGTCTATTTTTTTTTAAAAATATTTTTATAAGAGTTAACGCTGAAGTGTTAACTCCCGGAACATTTGAGGCTTGTCCTATATTTTCTGGCCTAGCTTTTTGAAGTCTTTCGATAGATTCGTTTGATAGGCCTTTAATTAAGCTGTAATCAAGACCAGATGGAATCTTAGTCGTATAACTTAATTTCAAAGCCTCTATTTCCTTGTCCTGTTTAGCAGCATAACCCTCATATCTTATATCTGAAGCAACTAAATGGCCTATTGATGAATTAGCAGTAAGGCCAAATGCGGGCAGATCCATGAGATCTGAATAATTTATTTTTGAAGTTTTTAGAAGTGATGCCAAAGATTTGTTTTCTTTAAGTGACAAATCAAATTTTTGTTCCAAGATTTTGCATGAATCCGAGTTAATTTCTATTTTTGTTTTTTCAAGTCTATGTTTTTCAACACTCATTTTGTTTATTTTATTACAATAAAGTTCGTATCTATGTTCACCCACCACTCCGAGATTATATCCTTGCTCTGTCAAACGAATATCAGCATTGTCATCTCTTAACCTTAGCCTGTACTCGGCTCTGCTGGTAAACATTCTATATGGTTCTGTTACACCCTGATTAATGAGGTCATCTATAAGTACGCCAATGTAGGACTCATGTCTGTGAGGTGTCCAAGACTCTTTTCCTTGAGATCTTAGTGCAGCATTAATACCTGCTATGATCCCCTGTGCTGCAGCTTCTTCATAACCGGTTGTTCCGTTAATCTGTCCCGCCATAAATAAGCCTTTTATTTTTCTAGTCTCTAAACTTGAATTTAGACCTCGTGGATCAAAATAACTATACTCTATCGCATAGCCGGGCTGGGTGATCTCACACTTTTCTAAACCTTTAATTGTTTGAAGAAATTGTTTTTGTACATCAAGTGGCAAACTCGTAGATATTCCATTAGGATAAATTTCTAAGTTATCAGATGTTTCTGGTTCTAGGAAAATTTGATGACTAGTTTTATCTGAGAATCTATAGACCTTGTCCTCTATAGAGGGACAGTACCTCGGACCAACCGAACTTATCTTGCCATTAAACAAAGGGGAATCGTTTTTTGATTGAATTATTATATCGTGGGTTTGAGAGTTTGTATGTGTTATGTAGCATGGTAATTTAACAGTCTCAACAGCATTCTCACCGTAGTGGTCATTTAAATATGACAGCATTGGCAGAGGCTTATCGCTGTCTTGTTGCTGTAATTCTCCGAAATTAATGGATTGTGTTTTTATTCTGGGAGGTGTACCAGTTTTGAGACGATTAATATTGAATGCCATGTCTCTGAAATAGCATTCTAGCTCAACTGAAGATTTGTCACCTGCTCTACCGGCAGAAAACGATTTGTTGCCCATATGTATTACACCATCCAGAAAAGTCCCGGCTGTTAATATGACATTTGTAGCAGTGATAGACTCCCCTGTATCTATTTCAATTCCTTGAACTTTATCAAATTTAAAATTAAAAGATTTTACAGTGGCTTGTAAAACAGTGAGATTTTTGTGAAACATAATTTCTTTTTGAATTGCTTTCTTATATAAATCTCTACATGTTTGAATCCTAGTAGCTCTTACAGCGGCGCCTTTACTGGAATTAAGCACTCTAGATTGAAGCGAAGCATCATCAGCAGCTTTGCAGATTAAGCCATCCAAAGCATCGACTTCACGAGCGAGATGTGACTTGCCTATACCCCCGATTGCAGGATTACAGCTCATTTGTCCTATTCCATCAAGCTTCATTGTAACTAGAAGTGTGTCCGAACCTAACCGAGCAGATGCATGAGCGGCTTCACACCCAGCATGTCCTCCGCCAACTACAATAACATCAAAATTTCTCACTATTTACCTATACAAAAGTTATTAAATATTTCATTCAACAAATCCTCTGTTGGATTTTGTCCTAATATAGATGATAAAGCCGCATGAGACAATCTTAATTCCTCAGCTGTAAAATCAAAATTATTTGCTAATACATTTTCCTCAGATTTCTTTAAGTGCTCATGACCTTTTTGTAATAAATTTACGTGCCTGCTTCTAGCTAGATAAGTAGTTTCTAAAAAATTATCAGATGAGAAATCTTCTTCTATAATTTGTTTAATTAGTTCTATGCCTAGTTCTTTTTTTGCAGATACATATACACTGTCATATCCTCTCTTATCAATATTTGCTTTCTTTCCTGTCAGGTCAATTTTGTTAAAAAGAAATATGTAATTTGATATGTTTTGATTTTTAATAAAAGCTGTGTCTGATTCGGTGATACCCACTGAGTCATCTATAACATAAAAGACTTTATCTGAATCTGCTATAGACTTAATAGCTCTTGATATTCCCTCTACCTCGATATCATCAGAGGATTCTCTTAATCCTGCAGTGTCAACGATATTTATAATTTTATCATTTATGTTTAGCTCATACTCTAAGACATCTCTTGTTGTGCCTGCTTTGTTTGAAACGATAGAGGCGTCTTTTCTAAGCAAGCAGTTTATCAACGATGATTTTCCAGAATTAGGCTTACCAACAAAAACGTACTTTTTTCTTTGGTTCAATAATTCACCTTGATAAGAATTTTTTATGACATCAGCTAATGCAGATGAAACCTTATAGATCTTTTTTCTAATATTGTTTTTATTTAACTCGGGAACATCATCATCCTCAGGAAAATTAATTATAGATTCAACTTCTGCTCTTACCTTAATTAGCTCTTCTAAAAGATACTTAATTTCTTGAGCAAACTTGCCACTTAAAGAATTATGAGCTGCCCTAACGGCTCTTTGATCTGAGGCGCTGATTAAATCAGCAATGGCCTCAGCTTGAGAAAGATCAATTTTATCATTTAAAAAAGCACGCTCTGTAAATTCCCCTGGGTTAGCATTCCTTGCTCCATTTTTTATAAGCATACTAACAATTGAGTTCATAACGATTTGATTGCCGTGACAAATTATTTCAACCATATCTTCACCTGTAAACGATTTTGGGGAAGCATAATAAATCACAATTGCTTCATCGAGAATTGCTTTTTCGTCAGTGATATTTACTAAAGTCGCTTTTCTGTCTTCTAGGCTCTTATGAAAAATTCTTTTGACAAAAGTGGACAAGTTTGTGCCACTTACTCTTATAATGCCCAGTGCGGAACTACCATAGGGTGTCGCAATAGCACATATTGCTTCATTACTCATATCTAGCCAACTATTCTTTTATTGATGACGTATTGTTGTGCAATAGAGAGTACATTATTTGTTAACCAATATAGAACCAAACCTGATGGGAAAGTAGCGAATAGAGCTGTGAAAATAAAAGGCAAAAACATAAATATTTTTTGTTGAGTTGGGTCGGTTGGAGCAGGATTTAGCTTTTGTTGTATGTACATAGAAATACCCATAGCGATTGGCAAGATAAAATATGGGTCTGCCGAAGAAAGATCTTTTATCCACCCTACAAAAGGGGCATGACGGATCTCTATACTTTCAACTAGAACCCAATATAGTGCGATGAAAACAGGTATTTGTATTAGTATTGGTAAGCATCCACCAAGTGGGTTTACCTTCTCCTCTTTGTACATTCTCATGAGAGCTTCACTGAACTTTTTCTTATCCTCAGCATATCTTTCTTTAAGGGCTTGCATTCTTGGATTGAGTTTTTTCATCTGAGCCATAGATCGATAACTGCTCTCTGATAGTTTGAAGAATATTGCTTTTATCAAAATTGTTAAAATTATTATCGATAAGCCCCAATTGTTAAAAATAAAATTAATAGAGTCAAGAATCCAAAATAATGGAGCAGATAAAAAAGTTAAAACTCCATAATCAACAGTAAGATCAAGTCCTGTGGTAAGGTTTGTTATTTCTGATTGTAATTTTGGCCCAACAAACATAAGGGACTCAAAGATTTTTGATTCTCCTGGTGCAATTGTCTGATAATCAGTAGAACTACCTATCGTATAAATATTATTATCGTAATTTGTGTAAATTGTCTTTTGATTAGAACTGGTTGGTAGCCATGCTGAGAAAAAATAATGCTCTATCATGCTTATCCAGCTATCTTTGGTTATGATTGTCTGTTTATTCTCAAAAATGTCATCAAATGATAATTTCGAAAATTTATTTTCCTCATCATAAAATGCGCTTCCTGTATATGTTGGGAGCATTACACTAGCGGTACTATTATTGTCCCTTGAAATAGTCTCGTAGTTTCTGGCTTTAATGAACTCTGAAGTTGTATTTTCCACAATATTAGTAACAGCTAATTGATGAGAATTGTCTAGAATTCGAATTGTTTTAAATATCGATATACCAGGAATGTTCGTTGATTTTAATGTCACCTCACTTTTATCTTCACTTGGTTGTATAATGAATGATGGCCTGTTGAGTGCGCCTAATATTTGAATGCTCGAAGCTGCGGTGTATTTCTTATTTTCGTAATCTAAAATAACTATATTTTCGTTTGAACCAAGATCTCTGGAATAATCTTTGAGTTCAGAAAATATAATTTCACCAGTAGATGCATCAAATTTAATAAGCAGTTTATCGCTTTCTAAATTCTTCACAACTTTCTCTTTCTTAGTAATCTGCTCTATTTTAGTGGGCTCCGAAGAGCGCTCAGTAGGTGGCTGATTAGAAGCTTGAGGATCTATCTCATCTTGAGGCTGAGAAATGATAGTTTGAGGAGTGTTATAATCCCTATCATAAGCATCAAACATCAATATCAAGATAAAAAGTAAGCCACTATATAAAAAAAGCCTGTTCATTCTTTGTCATCCTTTGATGGCAAGGGGTCGTATCCAGAAGCCCCATAAGGTCTACATCTAACTATTCTTCTGGTGCTAAAATATATACCCTTTATAACTCCAAATTGCCTGATTGCTTCAATCGCGTATTCGGAACATGTCGGAATATGTCTACAAGAGCTAGCAAAAAAAGGTGACAGTAAAAGCTGATAAAACCTTATCAGTCCTACAAAAATTAATCTAGTTTGTTTAATAATGATATCCATTCAGGCAATAGAATATCATTTATATCTTTTTTTTCAGCTGGAATTTTATTTGTTATAGTCAAAAGCACGGCATAAGGATTAGCTTGTTTATTGTGTGCCCTAAAATATTCTCTTAATTTCCTTCTCAAGTGGTTGCGATAATAGGCTAAAGGAACAGCTTTTTTTGATATTCTGATTCCAAGCATCGAAGCAGAGTGCTTCAAAAAATTAATACGAATATTATCTGTCGAGAGGGTCTTCTGATCTTTAAAGAATTGCAGAGTTGCTTTAGATATTAAAATTACGTCTTTTCTATTTTTAAACAATTTATGGACAAAGTACCGCTCTTCCTTTAGCTCTTCTAGAACTAAGTACAGAACGACCCGCGGCAGTTTTCATTCTTGCTCTAAAACCATGAGTTCTCTTACGTTTTAAATTACTAGGTTGAAATGTTCTTTTCATAGTTGTGTATACTGATTCCAATATATCTTTATGTCAATATATTAATTTATTTTTTTTCATGTGATAGTTAACCTCCAGCTATGAATACTAACAAAAATATATGGGCGGAATGCCTAGAAAAGTTATCTCTTAACCTTACTGAGAAAGAAATGCGTCTATGGATCAAGCCATTGACTGTAAAACATGATAGCAATGGTATAAATTTATATGCACCAAATAAATTCATGAAAGAAGAAGTTGAGAAAAATTTCTTGAAAAAAATCGTGGAAATAATAAGTGGCATTTCTGGCAATGAACCAATAAATTTAAGCATAAGTCCCACGTTACAGAATGAGGAAAAAAGGGCTGCAATGCCAAGAGGTTTTAGAACTAATTTAAATAAGGATATGACATTTACATCTTTTGTGGAAGGAAAATCAAACCAGTTGGCTAAAGCCGCATGTCTGTCAGTTATTAATGAACCAGGCGCATTTAATCCTTTGTACATTTATGGGGGTGTTGGTTTGGGAAAAACTCATCTCCTTCATTCAATCGGAAATCAGCTTACAGAAGATAATAAGAGGGTTGTGTATCTTCACTCTGAAAAATTTGTGCAAAATATGGTGACAGCACTTAGAAACAATCAAATGGAAGAATTTAAAAAGTTTTATAGGAATTTAGATGTGCTGTTGCTTGATGACATACAGTTCTTCGCAGGAAAAGAGAGGTCTCAAGAGGAGTTTTTTCATACATTCAATGCATTATTTGAGTATAAGAAACAAGTGGTACTCACTTGTGACAAGTACCCGAAAGAAATTACTGGATTAGAGGATAGAATAAAATCAAGATTAGTGTGGGGCATGAATGTCTCTATTGATCCGCCAGACCTAGAAACAAGAGTTGCAATATTACAATCAAAAGCAATAGCCCTTGGTGCATCTATAAGCACAGAGGTCGCATTCTTTTTAGCTAAAAATATAAACTCCAATGTGAGGGAGCTCGAAGGTAACCTAAGAAGAGTGGTCGCAACATCAAAGTTCAGGCAGTGCGATATTACTTTAGAATTCACGAAAGAAACTTTAGCAGATTTATTATCTCTCAATCAAAGGCTTATAACTATAGAACAGATACAGAAGGTGACCTCCGGCTATTATAAAGTGAGAGTAGCTGACTTATTATCGTCCAAACGAGACAAAAAAAATACATTACCAAGACATATGGCTATGGCTATATGTAAAGATTTGACAAACAATAGCTTGCCATCGATAGGGGATGCATTTGGCGGGAGAGATCATACGACTGTATTACATGCAAATAAGAAAATTGCTAAACTTAAGTTGGAAGATGCACAAATAACACAAGATTATATGAATATAGTACATATCCTAAATAATGGATAACCTGTTGATAAAATACAGAATAAAAGATCTCCACAAGTAACTCACACTAAAAATGCATTGTATAAACTATATATGAACAAGTTTTTATATATTTAATAGTCCAAAAATAATAAAAAAGAAAATGTAAAAATAACATATAATATATATATGAATATAGTACATATCCTAAATAATGGATAACCTGTTGATAAAATAC
>MDTG01210692.1_pt1 | contig 20830 bp, 14 predicted proteins | sample 811421 | NCBI WGS metagenome assembly MDTG01 (sample SAMN05326645, study PRJNA326480) | marine metagenome | isolation source: seawater | place: Pacific Ocean: South East | collected 2011
ACTGATCGAGCGTGGCACCGATCCCGCATGCATCGTCGTCATGGACATGAACGAGGAGCGGCTTGAGCAGGCCGAGGCGCTGGGCTGCAACGTGATCGAAGCCGATGCCTCGCGCGATGAGAACCTGGAAGCTGTGCGCATTGCCGAGGCGCAGACTGTGCTGGTGTCCGCCGGGCGCGACGATTCCTCCATCCTCATCGTGCTCACCGTGCGCCACCTCGCACCCAAGGTGCCGATCAGCGTGGTCGTACGCGCCGCCGACAACGAGTTGCTGGCGCGGCAGGCGGGTGCGGACAACGTGATCAATCCGGTTCGCTTTACCGGCCTGCTGCTGGCAGGCAGCGCACGCGGCGCGCATATTGCCGATTACCTGGGCGATCTCGCTTCCGTCACGGGCCGCGTGCAACTGGTGGAGCGGGAAGTGCGGCAGGAAGAGATCGGCAAGTCCCTGACCGAAGCCTGCCAGGGCGGCCGCGGCTTGCGCATCTACCGCAACGGCGTGGCATGCGGCTTCTGGGAGCACGAGGCAGAATGCCTGCAAGCGGGCGATATCATCGTCGAAATCCAGCCTGCCGATATCGAGGGGCCGGATGGCAACGACGCCAAGCCGGAAGACTGACGCAAGACTATCCCAGCGCGATGAACACGCCGCCTGCTGCCGCCATGCCAACCACGAAGTATGCGGCATCGATCGCAAACAGCTTTCCCGGGCGCATCTGGAACAAGTAGTTGATGCCCAGCGCTGGCGTCATGATCAACGCGCCGAAGCCGACGGCCATCATCATGATCACATGCGGCGCGGGGTTGGTGCGGGCTATGTTGTGGCCCAGCATCAGAACGACGATCATCTCGAACGCGAAAGCCAGCAGCATGATGAGCCAGGTGGGGTTCTGGCCCGGCTGCGGCCCGGCCCTGATCACCTCGTCGGTAAAGCCGGTCAGTTCGCGCCAGCTCTTGCCGAACAGCGGCCCGTACCAGAGCGCGCCGATTACGAAGAAGGCCAGCGTGCCCAGCACCACGGCCAGCAAGTTCAAATCACCCATAGTCCATTTCCATTCCAGCGTCCCGCACTGGCTCTAGCCCAAACCGGCAATCGGGTGTAGGGGCGCGGCGCATATGGCAACCCAGATACCAGATCAGAAGCGCGTCGGCATGGTCAGCCTCGGCTGTCCCAAGGCGCTGGTGGATTCCGAGCGCATCCTCACCCGCCTGCGCGCCGATGGCTATGCCATGAGCCCGGATTACGAAGGCGCCGACGTGGTGCTGGTGAACACCTGCGGGTTCCTCGATTCCGCCAAGGAGGAGAGCCTGGAGGCCATCGGCGAGGCCATCGCCGAAAACGGCCGTGTCATCGTGACCGGCTGCATGGGTGACGAGGCGGAGCTGATCCGCAAACGCTTCCCGCAAGTCCTCGCCATCACCGGCGCGCACCAGTACGAGGACGTGGTTGAGGCCGTGCACGAAGCCGCGCCGCCCAGCCAGGGCCCCTACATCGATCTGGTGCCTCAACCGGACATCAAGCTGACGCCGCGCCACTACAGCTACCTCAAGATCAGCGAGGGGTGTAACCACTCCTGCGCGTTCTGCATCATCCCCACCCTGCGCGGGAAGCTGGCCAGCCGCCGGATCGACGCGGTTCTGCGCGAGGCAGAGAAGCTGCTGGCGGCAGGCACAAAAGAACTGCTGGTCATCAGCCAGGACACCAGCGCCTATGGCGTCGACACCCGGCACGAGGAGCGCGAGTGGAAAGGCCACCCTGTCCGCGCCCACATGACAGACCTTGCCCGCGAACTGGGCCAGATGCGCACGCCGGAAGGCGACGTGCCCTGGGTGCGCCTGCACTACGTCTACCCTTACCCCCACGTCGATCAGGTGATCCCGCTGATGGCGGAAGGGCTGCTGACCCCGTACCTGGACATTCCCTTCCAGCACGCCAGCCGCAATGTGCTGAAAGCCATGAAGCGCCCGGCGAACGAGGCAAAAGTGCTGGAACGGCTGAAGGCTTGGCGCGATATCTGCCCGGATATCGCGGTGCGCAGCAGCTTCGTGGTCGGCTTTCCCGGAGAGACGGAGGACGACTTCCAGTACCTGCTCGACTGGCTGGAGGAAGCCCAGCTGGACCGCGTGGGAGCATTCCGGTTCGAACCGGTGGAAGGCGCAGCGGCCAATGCCCTGCCCGATCCCGTGCCCGAGGCGATCAAGGAAGAGCGCTTCGCCCGCGTGATGGAAGTCACCGAGCGTATCAGCGCCGCGAAGCTGGCCGCCAAGGTCGGCAAGATCGTGCCCGTTATCATCGACGAGGTGGGCGAGCCTGACGAGGACGGCGACATCGGCGCCACCGGCCGCAGCCAGGCCGACGCGCCGGAGATCGACGGCGCGGTGTACCTGCGCAACGTCGCGGCAAAGCTGAAGGCTGGTGACTTCGTGAATGTCGAAGTCGAGGATGCCGATGCGCATGACCTGTTCGGGGTGATTCGTTCAGCCTGAACCTGTTCGCAATGAACAAAACCGGGTTTGGTTGATGAAATACACCCGTGTGGCGATCGGGAGTATTTCCGCCTGAGGCGCGGTGGGGATCGACGGTGGTAAAGAGCCTGCCTTCCGGGTGAGGAAGGGCGAGGCGACAGTGGGGCTTACTACAGGTGTAGGAAAGTCAGTCGTCCAGCGGCAGTTCGATCTCTTTCATGATCCGATCCGTTTCCAGCAGGATTTTGACGATCCTCTGGTAGTGGCCGATATCATCGTAACTGAGTTCGCGGCCCTTGCGATCCTTCAGCCATTTCTGCGCAGGCTGGTAGCCGCCGATGGTGAAGTCCCATGCCACTTGCGGCACACCTTCGAAGTATTGGTGCGGGTTGATGAATACCCGGCCACTGTCGAATTTCGGATGCGCCGCGGCGACTTCGTTGTTTGCCGCTTCCGGCTCGGCATCCTCCACGTTTACAAACGGATAGGGCGCATCGCCGATGGCGGCGGGTTCCATCAGGTGGAGCCGCCGCAGCGCCTCTCCCTTTTCGCTGACATGTTTGAAGACCTGCGCGCTCTTCGGATAGGGAATGCGCGGGAAGTCGATCTTGAGGAATTCGGCGAAGGTTTCGCGGTAATCGGGGCTGTGCAGCACGCCGTAGATGTAATCGAACACCTTGATCTCGCTGGGCCGCGCATCGCAGGTGGGCGCGCGGAAATCGTCCTCGGCTCGGGCCATGTCGGCGGGGTCGATCCCGGCCGCTTTGCAGATCTTGGCGTAGAGCTTGGGGTCGAGGTTTGGCGTGCGCTCGGTAGGGGCGAGCGCATCGGCTTGGTCGGCGGATTCGTCGGGGTAGAGGTAGAGCGGAGCGAGGTAATTCACCTCTTTTATGCTCGTTGTGTGATGCTGAATCATCCCGTCAACAGCGAAGATGTCCGCAAATGAGCGTCCCCCTTCGATTGTGCGATTGAAGCAAATCCCAGCATTCCGCCCTTCGGTGAAGTGATGCATAACACGTGTAGTGGGCCATCCTACAAAGCCGCGTGCGTTGCCGGTGTAATAGATGTATCTCTTGTCGAAGAGCCGATAATAGATTGGCTCGACCAAATCACGATTTGGCCCAGAATCTAATACATCCTTCTGTGCCCACTCATATCTCCAATCGCGAACATCCTCTGGGACATTGTGTTTCCGATAGAATTCTGCCTTGGCTAAGCTTAAAATGTCATTCGCTGCTTCAAAGGCAGCAGCCGGATCAAAATGGATGGTTAGTTTGTCACGCTTTGTGATCACACCGACGCCGCTCAGCGGAAAAAGCTCGGAAAGAGAGCAGCCTTCTCTATAGCGAACCTGCAATTCAATATCCCGTGGAACCAACGGAAAAATTGGTGCGGGTAATGGAAGTTCGTCGAAAGCGGCAGCGGTAAGATTTTGTTGCCCTAGCCAATCACCCTTAGCCTTCCTTGTCCCCCACAAATCGCCATGCCAAACGTCGGCCAATTCTTCTCTGCCGCCGCCCTTTCGGACAGCAATTACCAAAGCCACGCCCTGCTGAATATCGAACACATTCTTGTCTGGTGATCCGTCCGGGCTGACCTCCTTCTTCTTGGCGTTCCCATGCAGATCAAGCACCCAAATCTTGTCGAAAGTTTTGAGCAGATGCCAGCGCATCCCGCGAAAGGTCGGGTTATCAAGATAACCATGATTGGTGATGAAGCCGAGCACGCCGCCTGACGGGTTCTTTGCGATCAGATCCTCGCTCATGCGGATGAACTTCACGTAATCGTCATTGATCCACTTGGGGTTGCGCTCTTTCAGCTTCTGCTTGCCGCCCGGCTCCTTCTTGTAGGCTTCCATCAGGTTCATGATGTGATCGCCCTTGTTGGCGCTCTCCCCCGAATACGGCGGATTGCCGATCACGCACATGATCGGTGTCTGGCGCTTCACCTCGCTTGCCCCGCGCGCCTCATCAGCCAGTTGCTGAAAGAACAGGTCTTTCACTTCGCGCTCGGCAGGTTCCAGTGCATTGGTGAGCCAGACGGAAAGGCGCGGCGGGTTCTTCGACGGCACATAGCCGCTTTCGGTCAGCTGCATGTCCAGCTTCATGTGGCACATGGCATAGCTGGCCATCAGCAGTTCGAACCCGTGCAGGCGCGGCAGCAGATGCTCCTCCACATAGGAATTCCAAATGCCCGGCGCCTTTGCCTTCACCCGGTCGGCTATGGTCTGCACCGTCTTGGCAAGGAATGTGCCCGTACCCGTTGCCGGATCAAGGATCTGCACGCGGTGAACATCCTTGCGGATCGTCACCGGCTTGCCATTCTTCGTCTCGCCCGTATCCCAGTCCACCGTCACCTTGCCGGTATCAGCCAGCCCGTCGGGAATATCGAACTCTGTCTTCAGCACATCGTCCACAGCGCGAACGATGAAATCCACGACCGGCTCAGGCGTGTACCATACGCCCCGGCTCTTGCGTTTCTTGGGATTGTAGGCCGCCAGGAAGGTTTCGTAGAAATGGATAAAGGGATCGTTGCGGGCGGTGAACTTGCCGAACTGCTCAAACAGGGCGTTCGGATTACTGGCGCGCAACACTTCGGCCAGATCGTCCACCACGTATTTCAGCCGGTCGGGAATGTCGTAACCCGCAATGTACTGGAACAGCCCGCGCAGGAAGGGGTTCGATTTGGGCAGCTTCTCCAGCGCCTCCTGCCGGCTGAACGTGTCCAGCGTATCGTCATGCAGGCGGGCGGCGAACATGCCGTAGGTGATCGTTTCGGCATAGATGTCCGCGAATTCACCCGGCGTCAGGTTGGGTAGCAGGTTGTCCTTGAAGGTGTTGAACTGGCGGCCCAGCCCACTGCGGAAGTCCGGATCTTCGGCCAGCGCGATGCCCACTTCGTCTTTCATGATTGCAGCCTTGCCCGCCATCATTTCCGCCAGCTTTTGCGCGCTGCGGATACTGATGGGCTTCTGTTCTGCAAACAGGCGAAGCTGACGTTCCAGTTCGTTAAATTTGTCGGGGAGAGGCTGCAATCCTCCCAGATCGCCCATGAAGGTGGCGATGGAGGTGTTGTGCACCACCTCCTTGTCACGAATAAATTCGAAATCCACGCCGTTGGTGTAGATCAGGTTCGGGTATGCAGCCTCGTAGCGTTTGCGCTGCTCGACGCTGTAACCCTTCAGCTTGATTACGTCCTTGGGCAGATCTTTCGCTTCTGCCCAGCCGAAAGCCACGCCATCACGGTGGAACAGGAAATCGGGCATCCCGCCTTCGCTGCGCTTGGGCTCGTTGATGACCTTGGCGCTGTCGTCGATGGATTCGAAAAGGCGTTGCAGCGGCGCGCGATAGCTGTGCTCGGTCGCTTCGCCGCTTTCATAAATCCGTGCGATTTCGGCAATATAGGCAGCAATATCCACGCGTGTCCCCCTTCGCAGCCTGTGTGGCGTGAATTGCCCGGGTTAGCAACGGGCTGTGTGACACGTGCAGGCCGGTCGCGGTGGAAAATGGTGACTGTCTGACGTGCGCGCGGGCGCTATAAGACCTCATGCAGCAGGCGCAGACCCGATTCACCATACACACCCACGGCATGGCGCTGTACGAGTTCACCGATCAGGTGGCCGGGTGGCTGGCAGGCACCGGGATCGAGACGGGGCTGCTCACCCTGTTCTGTCGCCACACTTCGGCCAGTTTGCTGATCAACGAAAACGCGGCCCCCGCCGTGCAGCGCGATCTTCTGCGCTGGCTCGACCGGGCCGTGCCCGAAGGCTCTGCTTACGAGCATGACGACGAGGGGCCGGACGATATGCCTGCCCATATCCGCACCATGCTGACCGGCGCATCGCTGTCCGTGCCGGTGGGTGGCGGGCGCGTTTTGCTGGGCACCTGGCAGGGCCTCTACCTTGCCGAACATCGCCGCGCTGCCCATGTGCGGCAGATCATCGCACATATAATTGGAGAATAGCGAAACCGGCGGGCCTTCCGCGCGTTCGCACCACATATGCCCATCGACATTTCCGCCAAGTTTGCGTTTCACCTGAACGAGCCGACCGACCTGCTGTTGCAGTTCGAGGCTGCCGTTATCCCTGAACAGACGATCCTTTCGTCAAATAGCGTGATGAGTCCTGCCATCCACACTGCCCGCGTGCCCGCGCACGATGCGGTGGGAGAGCGCATCTGGGTGAGAGCCCAGGGCGATTATCAGGTGGAATATCAGGCGCGGGTCGAGGTCAACCGCATTGTGCCCGATCTGGCCAAGCTGCACCAGCTGGACCCGCACGACTTGCCGGGGGAGGCGGTCGAATACCTGTTCGATTCCCGCTATTGCCAGGCCGACCGTATGCACAGCTTCGTCACGGATCGGTTCGGCGAACTTGAAGGTGGCGAGAAGATCCTCGCCATGTGCGACTGGATTGCCGACAATTTCACCTATCAGCCGGGCTCGTCCGGTCCCACCACGACGGCGCTGGATACATTCGTGGAACGGCGCGGCATATGCCGCGACTATGCCCATGTAATGATCTGCTTCGCCCGCGCCTCCACCATCCCGGCCCGCTATGTCAGCTGCTATGCGCCGGGCGTGAATCCGCCGGATTTCCATGCTGTTGCAGAGGTTTTCCTGTGCGATCCCACGACGCCGGGCGGGGGTGCGTGGTACATCGTCGATCCCACCGGAATGGCCAACGCCAGCCAGACCGCCAAGATCGGAATTGGCCGCGACGCTGCCGACGTGTCGTTCCTCACCACTTTCGGCCTTTCGAATTTTCAGAATTCCGACGTGCAGGTTAGTGAATGCGTGCCAGACAAGGAGCCTTGTTAACGTTCACAAACCTAGCTATCCCTGTACCCGGCAGGCTGGAAGGTGGGTCCGGCTTGTATGCCGGCAGATCAAGATTGTGTTGCGCCGCAGCATAGGGAGGGGTTAGGAATGTATTACACGACACCATTGCTACGCGGGGGCCGTCCTTGATCCTAAAGGCACAAACGCTGATCCTGTTCGGCGCCACGGGAGACCTCTCGCGCCGCATGCTGTTGCCTTCGCTTTGCGCACTTGATGCCGATGACCTGCTGTCCACCGATCTCCAGATCATCGGCACAGCGCGTTCAGAACTTACCGACGGTGAATTCCGCAGCTTCGCGCGCGAGGCGATCGAGAAATTCCTGCCTCCGCATCGGCGCGGCGGGATGGCCGATTTTCTCAATCGGCTGCAATACATAGAACTCGATGTCACCACGCCCGAAGGCTATGCCGAACTGGCGGAGAAGGTGGGCCCGGATCGCGAAATCGCGATATTCCTTTCAACCGCGCCCAGCCTGTTCAAACCCACTATCGAAGGCCTTGCCTCTCACGGGTTGGCAGACAGCAATTCGCGCATCTGCCTGGAAAAGCCGCTGGGCACGGACCTTGATAGCAGTTGCGCCATCAACGATGCCGTGGCCGCTGCATTCCCCGAAGATCGCATCTTCCGTATCGATCATTACCTGGGCAAGGAGACGGTGCAGAACCTGATTGCACTGCGTTTTGCCAACATCCTGTTCGAACCACTGTGGAATGCCCAGCACATCGACCATGTGCAGATCACCGTGGGCGAAACCGTGGGGCTGGAAAGCCGCGTGGATTTTTACGATGGCGCAGGCGCGCTGCGCGACATGGTGCAAAACCACATGCTGCAACTTCTCGCCCTGGTTGCGATGGAGCCGCCCAGCAGCTTCGATGCAGGCGCGGTGCGAGACGAGAAGGTAAAAGTGCTGCGCGCCCTGCGCAAGCTGAAGGCCGACGAGAGTGTAACCGGGCAGTATCGTGGCGGCGCATCGAACGGCGAAATTGTACCCGGTTATGACGAGGAACTGGGCAAGGACAGCGACACCGAGACATTCGTGGCGCTGAAGGCCCATATCGACAACTGGCGCTGGCAGGGCGTGCCCTTCTACCTGCGCACCGGCAAGCGCCTGCCCGAGCGGGTGACGGAGATCATCGTCAACTTCCGCTGCGTGCCGCATTCTATTTTTCCCGATGCACGGCTGAAGCCGAACAGGCTGGTGATCGGCATCCAGCCGGAAGAAAACATCACCTTGTCGCTGATGGCCAAGGTGCCGGGTATCGAGCACGAGGGCATGACCCTGCGCGAAGTGCCGCTGGATATCCGCATGCCCGATGCCTTCACTGGCAAGCACAAGCGGATTGCATACGAACGGCTGCTGCTCGATCTCATCAACGGCGATCAGACATTGTTCGTGCGCCGCGATGAGGTGGAAGCGCAATGGAAATGGATAGACGCAATCCGCGCCGGGTGGGAAGCCGAGGGCAAGACGCCCAAGACCTATAACGCCGGAAGCTGGGGCCCCAGCGCAGCCATCGCCCTGGCCGAACGCGACGGAGTGAGCTGGCATGAGTAGCCTTAACCCGACCATCGAACGCGTGACCCAGCGCATTATCGAAAAATCGAGGGATACGCGCCGCGCCTATCTCGACCTGATCCAGCGAGAGGCCGACAACCAGCCCGAACGCAGCCAGGTAAGCTGCTCCAACCTCGCCCACGCCTACGCCGGCGCGCTGGAGGATCAGGAGACGCTGAAAGCCAATTCCGGGCCGAACATCGGCATCGTCACCGCCTATAATGACATGCTTTCCGCGCACCAGCCATACGGGCGTTATCCCGAACGGCTGAAAATCTACGCCCGCGAAGTGGGTGCCACCGCGCAGGTTGCAGGCGGTACACCGGCGATGTGCGACGGGGTGACGCAGGGCGAGACAGGCATGGAACTCAGCCTGTTCAGCCGTGATGTGATCGCGCTGTCCACCGGCGTCGCCCTGTCCCACGCGATGTACGACGGGATGCTGCTGCTGGGCATCTGCGACAAGATCGTACCCGGCCTTCTGATCGGCGCGCTGCGCTTTGGCCACCTGCCCGCTGTCTTCGTACCCAGCGGCCCGATGCCTTCGGGCGTCTCCAACAAGGAAAAACAGCGGGTTCGCCAGCTTTATGCAGAAGGCAAGGCGACGCGCGCCGAATTGCTGGAAAGCGAACTGGGAAGTTACCACTCGCCCGGCACCTGCACATTCTTTGGCACGGCCAACTCCAACCAGATGATGATGGAGCTGATGGGCCTGCACATCCCCGGCGCCGCCTTTGTGCAGCCGGGCACGAAGATGCGTCAGGCGCTGGACCGCGCCGCCGTTCACCGCGTGACGGCCATGGGCAAGAGCGGCAACGATTATCGTCCGCTGGGCCACTGCGTTGACGAGAAGGCTATTGTGAACGCCGCCGTGGGCCTGCTGGCTACGGGCGGCTCCACCAACCACGCCATCCACATTCCCGCCTTTGCCCGCGCGGCCGGCGTGCAGATCGACTGGACCGACCTTTCCGAACTATCCAGCGCGGTGCCCCTGCTGGCGCGCGTCTATCCCAACGGCTCTGGCGATGTGAACCACTTCCACGATGCAGGCGGCATGGGCTTCGTGATCCGCGAATTGCTGGGTGCAGGGCTTGCCCATGCCGACGTGATCGGCGTGGGGGAAGAACGCGGCATGACCCAATATGGGCAGGAGCCGTGGCTGGACGACGAAACGCTCGACTGGCGCGATTCCGGGCCTTCGGGCGACGACGAAATGCTGCGCCCCGCCGCCGACCCGTTCCAGCCCGATGGCGGGATGCGGCTGGTGGAAGGCAACCTGGGCCGCGCCTGCTTCAAAAGCTCCGCCGTGGAACGCGCCCGCTGGACGATCGAGGCACCCTGCCGCGTGTTCCAGACGCAAGGCGCGGTGAACGAGGCCTTCAAGAAGGGCGAACTCGACAGGGACGTGGTCGTGGTGGTCCGCTTCCAGGGACCGCGCGCCAACGGCATGCCTGAACTGCACAAGCTCACCCCCGCGCTTGGCGTGTTGCAGGATCGTGGCTACCGCGTCGCACTTGTCACCGATGGCCGCATGTCCGGCGCCAGCGGCAAGGTGCCCAGCGCGATCCACTGCTCGCCCGAAGCACTGGGCGGCGGTCCGCTGTCGCTGCTGCGCGATGGCGATCTGGTGAAAGTCTGCGCCCAGACCGGAGAGCTTTCCACCACTGCAAACCTTTCCAGCCGTACCCCCGCCCCGGACCCTGTGCCGGACATGGGCACAGGGCGCGAACTGTTCGCCATGATGCGCGCCCATGCGGACGAAGCAGAAAAAGGCGGCAGCGCGATGCTGGCCGTGGCAGGGCTGTAATGGAACTTGTCACGGTGGACATTGGCGGCACCCATGCGCGCTTTGCCATCGCTGCCAAAGCGGCGGACGGCACCATTACGATGGACGATCCGATCACCCTGCATACGGAAGACTACGCCAGTTTCCAGACCGCGTGGGAAGATTATCGTGCACGCAAGGGCGGCAGCCTGCCCGATGCCGTGACCATGGCCATTGCGGGGCCGGTGGGCGGTGACGTGATTCGCTTCACCAACAATCCCTGGATCATCCGTCCGGGACTTGTGGAAAGCAAGCTGGGCGTTTCGCGCTATACCATCGTCAACGACTTTGAAGCCGTGGCCCATGCGGTGGCGCGCGCGGGCGAGGATGAATTTCTCCACCTCACCGGACCGGAAGGTCCGTTGAAGCCGACCGGGCGCCTGTCGGTGCTCGGCCCCGGCACCGGCCTTGGCGTGGCGCACCTCTATCGCGAAGGCGACGGCACCTACCGGGTCTCTGCCACAGAGGGCGGGCATATCGACTTTGCCCCGCTCGATCCGATCGAGGACGCCGTGCTCGCGCGCCTGCGCAAGCGCCACAACCGCGTTTCGGTGGAACGCGTCGTTTCCGGCCCCGCCATTGTCGATATTTACGCCACGCTCGCCGCGCTGGAAGGCCGTGCGGTGAGGGAACAGGACGATGTCGCCATCTGGACGGCCGGAATGGACGGCAGCGACAGCCTGGCGGCTGCCGCGATCGACCGCTTCTGCCTCTCTCTGGGCGCGGTGGCGGGCGATATCGCACTGGCGCAGGGCGGTTTTTCCGGCGTCGTGGTTGCCGGCGGCCTCGGCTATCGCCTGCGCGACCATTTGCCAAAGTCCGGATTTGCCGAACGCTTTCGCGCCAAGGGCCGTTTCGAAAACCTGATGGCGGGCATTCCCGTCAAGCTGATCACCCACCCCCAGCCGGGCCTGTTCGGCGCGGCTGCGGCATTCATCCAGAGCCACGGAGACTGACCCCATGAGCGCACCCGACAACATCGAGGAGATCATGCTCACCGCGCCAGTCATACCGGTGCTGGTGATAGACGATCCCGCCGATGCCCGCCCGATGGCCGAAGCACTGGTGGCAGGCGGATTGAAAGTGCTCGAAGTCACCCTGCGCACCGATGCCGCGATCGAGGTTATCAAGCGCATGAATCTGGTGCCGGGTGCCATCGTCGGCGCGGGCACCGTCACCAATCGCGATGATCTGGACAAGGCGCTGGCGGCGGGTGCCGAATTCATCGTTTCCCCCGGTCTGACAGAGCCGCTGGGACGTGCCGCGATCAAGAGCGGCGTGCCCTTCCTGCCCGGAATCGCCACGGCCAGTGAGCTGATGGCGGGGCTCGACATGGGCCTGACGCATTTCAAGTTCTTCCCCGCCATGGCCAACGGCGGCATCCCGGCGCTGAAGGCGCTCGCTTCCGTCTTCGGCAAATGCAAGTTCTGCCCCACCGGCGGAATCACGCCCGAAACCGCGCCCGATTGGCTGGCTATGGAGCAGGGGTTGTGCGTGGGCGGCAGCTGGGTTGCACCCAAAGGCGCCCCTAGAGAGGAGATCCTCAAGCTGGCGACCGAGGCTGCGGGGATTGGCCAATGAGCGGCATCGAAGACCTGACCCAGCGCCTGCAGGATCTGCACCAGCGCACTGTCGAAACCCCTCAGTTCAACCCGGTCTTTCAGCTGGCGCATGAACTCTCGCGAAAGCTGGAAGACGGGGAGATGTCGCTCGACGATTTCGAAACGCTGATCGCCGAACTGGAAATTGCCGCTCTGGGGCTGCGGGCGGAACGGCTGGAATGCATGGTCGCCCCGATCGGCACCGAAGCGAACGAGGCCGCGCTTGGCGATACGCTTGAGAAAAAGGACTTCTCGGCATTTCGCGCGCAGTGGGAACGGCCGCAACTGCACGCCGTATTCACCGCGCACCCCACTTTTCTGCTGACGCCCGAACAGTCCGATGCGGTGGCAAGCGCTGCCAGCACCGGAGCGGCAATCACGGCCGATTGCATCGGCGGCGAACGGCCCAAGGTTACGCTGGCTTACGAGCACGAACGCGCCATGCGCGCGATTGCCAACGCGCAGGATGCGCGCGATGGCATCGTGGCGCAGCTTCTTGCCCACGCGCAGAAACTGTGGCCTGATCGCTGGCACGAACTTGCCCCCCTGCCCTTCCGATTTGCCAGCTGGGTAGGTTATGACATGGACGGGCGGACAGACATCACCTGGTCCAATTCCATCGGCTTCCGCCTGTCAGAAAAGGCGGAGCGGCTTTCGCGCTACGTCGCTTCACTCGAAGCCATCGACGCAACGCACGAGCTGCTGGCCGAATTGCGTCCGGCTGCCGACTACGCCGCTGAACGCGCGCAGGATTTCGCGGCGGACCTTTCCGATCCCGCCGCGCTGTCGGTTGCCGCCAACCGCCTGACTGCCAGCGATCCGCGCAAGCTCCTAAGCCTGAAGCGATACATCGATGCGCTGGAGACAGAGGCGAAGGACAGCGACGATGGCAATCGCGCCGTCGCGCTAAAGACCCTTGCCGCCGCCATGCGCGCCGATGGCCTTGGCATGGGCTGGATTCACTTCCGCGTGAACGCCAAGCAGCTGCACAACGCCATTCGGCGCCGGATTGACCCCGATGGCAATCTGGACCTCGCCAGCAAGGGCGCCGTGGTGCACCTCAATCGCGCTATCGAGAAGATTCAGCCGCGCCGCAGCAATTTCGGGGCGCTTGCAATCGAGGCGAGCACGGCAATCCGCCAGTTCCTGGCCATGGCGCAGATTCTGGCCCACATCGATGCAGACGCTCCGATCCGCATGCTGATTGCCGAGTGCGAGGAACCTGCCACCGTTCTCGCCGCTCTCTATTTTGCCAAGCTGTTCGGGATAGAGGGCAAGGTCGATATCTCGCCGCTGTTCGAGACTGAAACCGCGCTGGAGCACGGCGGCCGCTTTCTGGACGAGCTGCTGGCAGAGCCGATCTACCAGAACTACGCCAGAACCCGCGGTCGCGTGGCGATCCAGACGGGCTTTTCCGATGCCGGGCGGTTCGTGGGGCAAATTCCCGCCAGCCTCGCCATCGAACGTCTGCAAGGGCGCCTCGCCAAGGCCATCGACGACAATGGCCTGAACGAAGTCGCCGCGTTGATTTTCAACACCCATGGCGAATCCATGGGCCGCGGGGCGCATCCCACCAAGATGGCGGACCGGCTGGACTGGGCGCTATCCCCTTGGGCAAAGCGCCGTTTCGCCCGCGCGGCGATCGCGCTGGAGCCGGAAGTCAGCTTTCAGGGCGGCGACGGTTATCTGTGGTTCTCCACTCCGGAACTCGCCCGCGCCATGCTGACGCGGATCGCCGTGCTCCGCCCCGCGCAGACCGAAACGGACGTACCCAAGGACCTGTTCTATCTGCGCACCGATCTCTCCCTCGATTTTTATCGCGCGGTGAAGGATCACCAGCGAGACCATCTGGAAAGCCGCACCTATTCGCGCGCCATAACCGCCTTTGGCCTGGGCCTGCTGAATTCCACCGGCAGCCGAGTATCGCGCCGCCAGAGCGACCTCTCCGCCGACCGCGAAATGAGCCTGCGGCAAATCCGCGCCATTCCGCACAATTCAATCCTGCAGCAACTGGGCTATCCGGTTAATGTCATCGCCGGGATCGGCGATGCGGCGGAGGGCAATTACGAGGAAATCGGCGCGCTGCTGGCCGAAAGCCCGCGCGGGCGTGAGCTGATCCGCCTGGTGCGCTCCGCCAATGCGCTGGCCAGCGTTAAGACAGTCGCTGCGCATGGTGAACTGTTCAATTCCGCATACTGGGCCAGCCGCCCCTATCGCGGCACCGAAAGCCACCTGACTGCCGCCTGCGAAGCGTTGAGCGAGTATCTGGTGAAAGACGACCGCGTGGGCACGTTCCGCCGCCTCGCCAGCCGGTTGCGAGTGGACGCGATGAAGCTGCACCGCCTGCTGGACCACATACCGGATGATGCCCCGACCGAGAACCGGGAGGAGAAGCGGCGAATGATTGGCGTGTTGCAGGCTCTGCGACTGGCGCTGCTGCAAGCCATGTTTATCCGCGCTGTCAGCGTGCCCGTGTTCAGCCGCGCCAACGACGTATCGCGCGATGATGTGCTGGAAATGGTGTTCACCTTGCGCGTGGACGATGCGCTGGCACAGTTGCGCCGCGCCTACCCCACGCAGTTCCCGCGTATCAGCCGTTTCGATCTGACCGAACCGACCGACTGGCCTGACGGCAGTGACGAGGGCTACGAAGCCATCCACCGCGATTTCATCGACCCGATAGAGCGCGCCTATGGTCTGAGCCTGCGCATCACCACAGCCATCGCCAACGTGTTCGGAGCGCATGGTTAACCACCTGTAAACGGAGCAATTCCGGCGTTCCAAACAGGGACGCAAAGCCGGTCGCGCTGGATTTTTCGCGAGTTTGCGCGCAGGATTACGATATGAGCACGAGCTTCAAATGGATTGGCGCCCTTGCGCTGGCTATCCCGGCAATGGTGGGCGGCGCCCTGCTGTTTTCTGGCGGCACGGACGCGCACGAAAGCGATATCGTGGCCGAAAGTACCGCCGCGATGGACGAAGCGATTGCGTTTGTGTCCAACGAAGTGGCGCAACAGGCACCGGCCCCTGATCCCGACGATCCCTTCGTCATCAAGCGCGTGCTGCCGATCGAAGGGCCGATCAAGTACGGTGAATGGTACTGGGACGATGAAGGCGTCCCAGACGGGCCGCTGGTGATGACGGTGGACCTGCAGGCGCGCGTGATCTCGGTATTTCAGGGCGGCTATGAAATCGGCGCCGCTGCCGCCTTGCTTGGCACACCCGAACATCCCACACCCACAGGCACGTTTCCGATCCTGACCAAGGAACGCCACAACGTTTCCGAGAAATACGGCAATGCGCCCATGCCATGGACGCTTCGCCTGACGTGGGACGGCGTGGCCATCCACGGTGGATCGACCGTTGAACTCGGCTATGCCAGCCACGGCTGCATCGGCGTGCCCGATCAGTTCGTCTCACGATTGTTCGACATCGCCAAGGTGGGCGACGTGGTGATCATCACCGATGGCGTGATGACCGGCGTCGGCGGCAGCCTGTCGACCGAGGGTTAACCAGTCCGCCGGGGCGGTTCGGGACGGAAGACCCAGTATCCATCCTCAACGGTAACGTGCACGCCTGCCAGATTGCCGCTTTCGCCGCGTTCAAGGCGTTGAAGAAGCCGTGCCACCTCCCCGCCTTCCGGCCAGCCGCCGAAATGGCGCATGGCAAAACCGATAATGCGCAGGCGAACCGCTTTCGGCCCGGCAATGTGAAAACGCAGCGCGTCGCCATCCTGCCTGACCCGTTCATCCCAAACCAGTTCGCTGGCCCACCATACCGCCTCGTCCGCATCGCGCAGGTTTTCAGCTGATCGGCGCACCATCTGCGGATCAAGCCAGCCCGCCTCACTCAGTGATCGGCGCACCCGGACGCGTTCGAACTCACCGTTTTCGTTGGAGGGGTCGCTGGCAAACCTGATGCCCGAGCTTTCAACCAAACGGCGCAGTTCAGCGCGCGTGAAGCCCAGCATCGGGCGAATGACCAGTGCATCCACGGGGCTGACCATCGCAAGCTTTTCCGTAATGCCGGCAAGCCCTGCAACCCCTGCTCCGCGGTTCAGCCGCATGATGACGGTCTCTGCCTGATCGTCGGCGTGGTGCGCGGTGGCAAAAGCGGTCAGGCTTCGGCGTTTCGTCCAATCGCCCAGCGCCGCATACCGCGCTTCCCGCGCCTGTGCCTGGATATTGCCCTGGCCAACCGTGACCGTCAGCACCTCGCACGGCACCCCGCGGTCCTCGCAGGCAGCGACAACCAGCGCGCATTCGTCCTTCGCATCGGGCCGCAGACCGTGATCGACAGTAGCGACCTCGAAACCAGCGGGAATAGCCGCATGCGCCAGCAGCAGCATGGCCATCGAATCCGGCCCGCCGCTGACAGCGAGGCCGATCCTGCCGCCGTCGGGATTCAGCCGGTCGAGCGCCGCCTTGAAGCGCTCGACCAGAGCCGGTTCAATTGCAGTCGACGCGGCCACCGAGGCTATCGTACTGGTTCTGCAACCGGCCCACGGCCAATGCCGCGTAGGTTTCGCCAAATTCGGCCAGCGCGATGCAGGCGCGGCGGGTGTCACCCAGCGCGATCATCGATTCCGCCAAATACAGCAGGCTGTCAGGGGCACGGGCGCCATCGGCGTCGGACTGGTAATTCTCGAAAAAGTGCGTGGCCGCTGCCCGCGCGTCTCCCGCATCCAGGAAGGCGCGACCCAGCAGATTGCGGCCATAAGTCGTGCGCCAGTGATCGGGGTAGCGCAGGACGAACATGGCGAGCTGCTGCTGCGCTTCAGGGTAGAAGCCGGCATCCCACAGACGGAAGCCATAAACATATTCGTCATCGCCTTCGTCGCCCGTGGCGGGCTTTGCAATGGCTTGCACCGCTTCAACCCGCTCAGGCGTAGGGCCGGCTGCTGCCGGTGCTTCGCTTTCTTCCGCGGGCGCCAGTTCCACCGGGGTCTCATCTTCGGGAACCGGGATCACGCCGGTAGGACGCGATGGAGTGGCAGAAACGCTCGTGCCGCTGCTGACACTGCCCGCCGGTGCGCTGCCGGCCATGCGCAGTTCCATCGCAGCCAGTGCATTCTCGTTGACTTCGGTGGCGGCAGTCAACCGCGCCAGTTGCTGTTCGATGGCATCCAGCCGCGCCAGCACGTCAGTCAGCGCAGATGTCGTAACCTCCGGCGCGTTACCCTGTGCGGCCCTCGTCTCTGGCGTGATCTCAGGCTCGAAAAAACGATCGTCGCCACCGGGGAAGACAGCCCGCTGCAGGGCGTTGATCTGACTTTCCATGCGCCGCAAACGGTCATCGCTCTGCGCTGCGGCAGGCACGGGAACGGCCACGGCCACCATCCCGGCCAGAATAGCCGCGCGGGTCATCGTGAAAGACGGTTTCGACCTTGCAAGCATTGCCAGCGATCTCCTCAAGTTCTCATTCGGCTGTAGACATGGCCCCATGCCAGTTGCCAGCAGGATAGACGATTAACGCTGCCGCGATAGCCGCCAGACCCCGCATTTCCACGGTGAAAGACGCAGCGCTGCAAAAGCGAACCATTTACTCGACATCGGGCGAGACGCCGCTTTCGCCGGGATCGGCAGGTTCGGCCCGCGGCGGCGCGGTAGCGGCCGGGCTGGCCGTGGGCGGTGGTGCGGGTGACGCAGCGGGCCGCGGCGCTGCGCGGCTGACTTGCGCAGGCTCTGAACGCGCTGGCGGTTCCACCTCCCGCGCGGGCGAACCCAGGCCGAAGCCAACGGTGGCGATCCCGCCCTGACGGGCCAGCAGCGCCTCGGCGGAAACCGGCACATCCTGCAGGGTCTCCAGCTCGTTTGAAAGCTTCCGCACAGGTCTGCCGCCGATGGTGATGGCCAGACGATCCGGCCGCCCGGTGATGATCTGCGGGTTTACGGCGTCGGCGGGCACGGTGAAGGTATCGCCTTCGCGCAAGGTGCCTTCCCGCAGCACTTTGCCTTCGTCATCGTAGAAACGCACCCACGCCTCGCCTTCTGCGGTGAAGACCACTGCACCGCTTGGTTCGTCTGCGGGAGCCTGCGGCTGCTGTTGCGCCGCCTGTTGTGCAGCCGCGGCTTCCGCATCTTCCTGCTGCTGCTGTTCAACCAGCGACGGAATTTCGGCAGCCGGTGCAAACAGCGCGCGCGCAGCGAAGAAAATTCCCACCAGCAGAATGACCACCGCGAACAGCGAGAAATACAACAATCGCCCGCCCGGCGCGCGCGATGGATCGCCCGGCTCGAACGTGCCGCCGCGCCCCTGCTCATACCGCTCATTAACGGTGGCCTCGTCAAATTCCTGGCGCACCAGACTGACGATTTCCTCCTGATCCAGCCCCAGCGTCTTGGCATAGGTGCGGGCAAAGCCGAGCACATATGTCCGGCCCGGCATCTCTTCGAGAGCGCCGGTTTCAAGGTCTTCCAGATAGCGGCGCGAAATGCGCGTTTCGGAGGCGACCTGCTCCAGCGTCAGGCCTTTACGCTCACGCGCGGCCCGCAGCTTCGCCCCCGCCGTGGCGGCAGCTTCATGGGTATCTTCTGGCAATGTTTCTTCTTCAGAATCGGTCATGACCGCTCCAGCAATAGGGCTCGGTTGATAGCGAACCCTTGGCGCCCAGCACAATCGCCCCGAACCTTTTAAGTCAAGCGATTGTGCGGCGAAAAAGCCTATTCAACCTCGATTTCGCGCGCTTGTGCCCAGGCTTGCAGTGCAGCGCGCATATCTTCCGGCGGATTGGCGAGCCAGCCGTTCATGGCTTCGGTAATCTCGCGAAGGTCCACCTTGCGCACCAGTTCCTTGATCGGCCCCACGCCTGCTGGCGTAATGGACAGGCGCCGGATGCCGATGCCCAGCAAGGCGAGCGCTTCCAGCCGCCGACCGCCCATTTCGCCGCACACGCCAAGATCCACGGGGTAGCCGACACACGATTTCACCACCCGGTGCAGGAAGCGCAGGATGGACGGGCTGAGCCAGTCGTAACGTTCCGCCAGCATCGGGTTCGCGCGATCAGCAGCGAACAGGAACTGCGTCAGGTCATTGGTGCCGATGGACACGAACGAAAGGCGCGGCAACAACAGGTCCAGCACTTCTGCCAGAGATGGGACTTCCAGCATCACCCCGTACCTGATCGCGCTGGGCAGCTTGTGCTTGCGCTTTCTCAGGAAATCCAGCTGCTGCTCGAACACCTCTTTTGCGGCATCGAATTCCCACGGCTCGGACACCATCGGAAACATCACGTTCAGTTCCCGGTCGGCACAGCCTTCCAGCAGCGCGCGGGCCTGAGCCTTCATCAGTCCTTCGCGCTCCAGCGCAAGGCGCAGCGCACGCCAGCCCATCGCCGGGTTCTCATCTTCCTTGGAATTCTCGCTGGAAATATAGGGCAGCGACTTGTCACCACCGATATCCACCGTGCGGAAAACAACCGGCTTGCCTTTCGCTGCGTCCAGCACATCGCGGTAGAGGCGCGCCTGTCGTTCGCGCTGCGGCAGAGCTGCCGATACAAGGAACTGGAATTCGGTGCGATATAGGCCGATGCCGTCCGCGCCGGTAATCGCCAGCATCCCCACATCGTCCCGCAGGCCGGCGTTGATCATGACCTGTATGCGCTCGCCATCGCGCGTGAAAGGCTCCACATCGCGCAGCCTGGCATAGGAGGCCTTCTTTTCCTTGCTGCGTTCAAAGCGGGCTTCGAACGCCTCCATGACTCCGAAGGAAGGCCGCACGGTAACAATCCCGGCATCGCCATCCACCAGCATCTCGTCGCCTTCGCGCACCAGGCCGCGGACATTGGAAACGCGGCCAATCACGGGGATGCCCATGGCGCGCGCCACGATCACGACATGCGCCGTAAGCGATCCTTGTTCCAGCACGACGCCTTTCAGTCGGCGTTTGTCGTATTCCAGCAATTCTGCGGGGCCGAGGTTCTTGGCGACCAGAATGGCATCCTGCGCCAGCCCCTGCTGCGCGGCTGTGCCCAGTTGGCCAGAAACAATGCGGATCAACCGGTTGGCCAGATCTTCCAGATCGTGCATCCGATCCTGCAACAGCGGATCCTGAATCTCGCGCATCCGCATCCGGGTGCGCTGTTGCACTCGCTCAATCGCGGCCTCTGCAGTAAGGCCGGAATCGATGGCTTCGTTGATGCGCCTTGCCCAGCCCTCGTCGTAGGCGAACATCTTGTAGGTCTCGAGCACCTGCTCGTGCTCCCCACCCACACCGAAATCGGCCTGGCTGGCCATGGTATCGATCTGCTCGCGCATCCGGTCAAAGGCGAGATAGACGCGCTGACGCTCTGCCTCGGTATCCTCGGCAACGGTCTGCTCGATCGTGACGCGCGGCTGATGGAACACCGCCTTGCCGATGGCGAGGCCTTTTACCAGTTTCAGGCCCTTCAGCTGCTCCTGCCCGGTATGGGCCTGGGGCAGCCGGTCCAGCTCCTCGGGATCGACGAGGCCTGCATTGTTGATCAGTTCCGCCAGCACCATGGCGGTAGTCTGCAAGGCCTCGATCTCCACCTCGTCATACTTGTGCGGTTCGGCATGCTGCAC
>MDTG01057047.1_pt1 | contig 20820 bp, 26 predicted proteins | sample 811421 | NCBI WGS metagenome assembly MDTG01 (sample SAMN05326645, study PRJNA326480) | marine metagenome | isolation source: seawater | place: Pacific Ocean: South East | collected 2011
TCAGGTAATGAAGTGCCTCCAGCAACAATAACAACACCAATTGCAAATAATGAAATATTTAATTTTTTTCCAAAACTAACTGAACCTCTTATAACAATTTCAGCCCCAGCAACTAAAATCAACAAACCTACAATTAGATATAAAAGATCCACTAATAAATTATTGAATAACCGTGTCTTTAGGATCTATGCCCGCAACTTCAACAGGAGCTTTCATGGCATCTCTTCTAAATGGTTCTCCAAGTTCTTGGTTCAGCATAACTTCAATAAAAGTTGTTGTGCCTTCCATTTGCTCTTTACATGAAAGTTTTAAAGCTTCAGTTAATTCTTCCTGTGTGTTAACACTAATTCCTTTGAAACCACATGCATCAGCTATTTTTGCATAGCTAAGTTTAGAATCAAGCTCAGTACCAACAAAATTATTATTGTACCAAAGAGTTGTATTTCTTTTTTCTGCTCCCCATTGGTAATTTCTAAAAATAATCATTGTTATATTTGGCCAACCTTCTCTATTGCATGATGTCATTTCACTCATACTAATTCCAAAAGCGCCATCTCCTGCAAATCCAACTACAGGGGTATTGGGACAACCGATTTTAGCACCTATTACGGAAGGAAATCCGTATCCACAAGGACCAAACAAACCTGGAGCTAAATATTTTCTTCCATTTTCAAAAGTTGGATATGCATTTCCTATTGCGCAGTTATTTCCAATATCACTTGATATTATTGCATCTTCTGGCAGTCCTGCTTGAATCGCTCTCCATGCCATTCTTGGAGACATCTTTTCAGGTTCTCTATCTCTTGAATCTTTATTCCAAGAAGTTCCAGGATCATCATCTTCATGATCAAGCCCAGTTAAAGTTTGTAACCAAGAAGATTTTTTTTGATGGATTAATTCCTCTCTCTCTTTTCTATTATCATTACCTGCATCTGAGGATAGATGTTTTAAAATTTGTTTAGACACTAATTTAGCATCTCCACAAATACCTATGCTAATTTTTTTTGTAAGGCCAATTCTGTCAGAATTAATATCAACCTGAATAACTTCAGCATTTTTTGGCCAATAATCAATACCATACCCTGGAAGGGTTGAAAACGGATTGAGCCTAGTTCCAAGTGCAAGCACAACGTCAGCTTTAGAAATAATCTCCATTGCGGCTTTTGAACCATTATAACCTAGTGGTCCAACTGAAAGGGGATGTTTACCTGGAAAGCTGTCATTATGTTGATACCCGCAAGCAACAGGAGCACTTAATTTTTCAGCAAGAATTTTACAATCATCAATCGCATCTGCTAGAATTACGCCCGCGCCAGATAAAATGACTGGAAATTTTGCATTAGATAACAAATCAGCAGCTTTTTTAATTGCCTCTAAACCACCTGAAGGTCTTTCAAATTTTATTATTGGAGGAAGTTCAATATCAACTACTTGTGTCCAAAAGTCTCTGGGAATATTTAATTGAGCAGGAGCTGATCCTTTAATTGCTTTTGAAATAACTCTATTTAAAACTTCTGCAACTCTTGATGGATCTCTGACTTCTTCTTGATAGCAAACCATATCTTTAAAGAGGTTCATTTGTTCAACTTCTTGAAAACCACCTTGGCCCATAGTTTTGTTTGCAGCTTGTGGTGTAACAAGAAGCATAGGTGTATGATTCCAATAAGCCGTTTTAATTGGGGTAACTAAACCAGTGATTCCAGGTCCATTTTGTGCAATACACATTGCAATTTTTCCTGTTGATCTTGTGTAACCATCAGCCATAATTCCACCATTAGACTCGTGCGCTACATCCCAAAATGTTATTCCTGCTTTAGGAAATAAATCAGAAATTGGCATAAAAGCAGATCCAATAATCCCAAAGGCATGTTGTATTCCATGCTTTTGTAAGACTTTTACAAAAGCTTCTTCCGTTGTCATTTTGGTCATATTTACTCCCTTAAATCTCAAACATTCCTACATTAAATCAAAGAATAAATGAACTATAATAATTTCATTACTTTAATTAGATTGTCATATAAAAGTGTATTTAGAGAATTATTGACTTATTTACGACTGCTAAAATGACGCTTCAAGGACAAGAAATTATAAGAGCTACTTCAAAGACCTTACCCAGTCAACCTGGAGTGTATCAAATGGAGGATGGGAAAGGTAATATATTATATATTGGAAAAGCAAAAAATTTATCGAATAGAGTCAAAAATTATTTGTCAATTAATAATCTCACCAGAAGAATACAAAGAATGGTTAGCTTAACAAATAATATGAGCTTTTTTGTTACTAATACAGAGTTGGAAGCTATAATTTTAGAGTGTAACTTAATTAAAAAATATAAACCAAGATTTAATATTTTATTAAGAGATGATAAATCATTTCCGTATATTTTTATTTCGTCTGATCATGATTTTCCAAGAATTGAAAAACATAGAGGGGCAAAAAGTAAGCCAGGAAGATACTATGGGCCATTTGCAAGTCCAGATGCAGTAAATAGAACGATAAATACTATTCAACGTATATTTCTACTCAGATCTTGTACTGATAAAGAAGTTGCTGCTGGAAATAAGTTGTGTTTCAATTATTACTTAAAAAGATGTTCTGGTCCATGTGGTAAAAAAATAACTAAAGAGGCATATGCAAAACTTATAGAGTCAGCTGATGATTTTTTAAGTAGTGGTAACTCAGAAAATATACAAAAAAATTTTACAAAACAAATGTATATAGCATCTAAAAATAAGAATTTTGAATTAGCAGCTTCTTTAAGAGATAGATTAAAAGCACTAAGACACATTGCACAAAATAATTCGATAAAAATTAAAGATATTAAAGACGCAGATGTTTTTGCTATTAATACTAGGGAGGGTAAAACATGTATTTATGGAAGTTTTTTTAGGAATAACACTTCTTATGGAGGAAAAGCTTTTTATCCTGATCATGATAAATTGGCTGAAAAAGAAGAAATAATGTTAGGTTTTTTAAATATTTTTTATGCAGAAAAGGAAATACCTAAATATATTTTTACAAATACGGTAATTAAAAAAAGAGATAAAATTAACGTATTAGGAAAAAATTTTGAGAACACAAACATTTTAACTCCTATTAAAGGGCCAAAAAAAAATCTCTTAAAATTTGCAGAAAGAAATTCTCAAATCAATTTAAATTTAAAATTAAATAAATTAAAATCATTTGATAACTTTGTAAGTGAAATAAAAAAAATATTTCAAATTGAAAGTGATATCAATAAAATTGAAGCTTATGATAACAGTCATACTTTTGGAAATCACCCAGTAGGTGTTATGATAGCTTACAATAATAATGGCTTTTTAAAGTCAAATTATAGAAAGTTTAATATAAAATATAATATAGATGAGAATAAAAATAAATTTGACGATTATTATATGATGAAAGAAATGCTTATCAGGCGATTTAGTAATACAAAATTTAAAGAAGAAATTGATCTTCCCAATTTACTTTTAATTGATGGTGGTAAAGGTCAATATAATACTGCTAAAAATGCAATTAATGATCTTGGAATTAATATTCCTATTATCTCAATGGCGAAAGGAGTTGAGCGAGACTCAGGAAGAGAAATTTTAATCCACGAAAAATTTACCCACAGATTAAATGAAAATAGCTCTCTTCTTCACTTTTTACAAAATATAAGAGATGAAGTACATAGATTTGCAATAACAACTCACAGGAATAAGAGATCTAAAATGAATATAAGATCAGTATTTGATGATCTTAAAGGTATAGGGCCTGAAAGAAAAAAAATTTTAAAGAAACATTTCGGTTCGATTGAAAATCTGAAGCTTGCTAGTCTTGAGGATTTAAAAAAAGTTAAATCTATTCCTGGAAATGTACTTGAGCAAATTTATAAATATTTTCATAGCGTTTAAAATATTCTTAATTTAGAGTTATAAGTATAATGAATTTATCAAATATTTTAACATTAGTAAGAGTAATAATAATTCCAATTATTGTATTGTGTATATATTTGAAAAGTCCATTTTTTGGATGGACAGCTTTTATTTTATTTTGCATAGCTAGTGTTACAGATTATTTTGATGGTTATTTAGCTAGAATTAGGAACGAGGTAACTAATTTTGGAATATTTTTAGACCCAATAGCTGATAAGTTGCTTGTAGCAGCTGTTATACTTATTTTAACATCTAAGGGTGTCATTGCTGATTGGGAGACAATCCCAGCATTAATAATATTACTAAGAGAGATTACTGTGTCGGGGTTGAGGGAATACTTAGCTGGTATAAAGGTAAGTGTACCAGTTTCAAGAATTGCGAAATTAAAAACTTTGTTACAGCTTTGTGCTTTAGCTTTGTTGATATTATCAGAAAGCATTACAAATATTAATTATATCATATTTTTAGGAAAAATTTTTTTATGGATTGCTGGTTTATTAACTCTTTATACGGCTTACGACTATGTAAAAGCTTCTATTAAACATTTCTAAAATGAAAATTAAGTACTTTGCATGGATCAAAGATATCACAAATAAAGATGAAGAAGTAATTAATACAAATAGTCCTAAAAATATTGAACAATTAAAAAAAATATTATGTAAGTTATATCCAGAGTTAAAAAAACACATAGTTAGTGATGTTTTAAGATATGCAATTAATATGGAATACGTATCAACTAATAAAAATTTAGAAACTACTGATGAAATTGCTATTTTTCCCCCAGTAAGTGGTGGTTGATGATTAAAATTCAAAAAAAAGATTTTAATTTAGAACATGAAATAAAGAATATAAAAGATGGACTAAGCGATGTAGGTGCAGTTAGTTCATTTGTCGGCTATGTTAGGGATTTAAATTATGGCAAAGATGTCAAATTGATTGATCTAGAGGTATATAATGAAATGGCTATAAAAGAGTTATCTAAAATTAGGCATAAAGCTGTTAAAAAATGGAGCTTAACAGATTGTTTAATTATTCATAGATATGGTAAGTTATATGTTGGTGAAAAAATTGTATTAGTGGCTTGTTTTTCCGAACATAGAAAAAATGGTATAGAGGCTTGTAGCTATATTATGAACTATTTAAAAAAAGATGCACCTTTTTGGAAAAAAGAATTTTATTCTAATGGATCTAATTGGTTAAAAAATACTAGCTAGTTTCAGTTACTATTTTTCTATAATCTTTCATAAATTTATAAGTTGTAGAATTTTCTCCAGTTTTAAATTTAAAAGTGTCTATTGATTTAACAGGTGTAATTTCAGCAGCAGTTCCAGTTAAAAATATTTCATCAAAATCATTTAATTCATGAGGTTTTATATAACGTTCAATTAAATTAAAACCCTGGTCTTTAACCATTTCAATTACAGTTTGCCTAGTAATTCCATTTAAAAAACAATCTGGGATAGGTGTATGAATATCTCTACCTTTGATTAGAAAAATATTTGAACTTGTTGCTTCTGCAACATAACCTCTGTAATCGAGCATCAAAGCTTCGTTAAAACCTTTTTCTTCAGCAAAAGATTTTGATAGGGTACAAATTAGATAAGGACCTGATGCTTTTGCTTCAAATGGAATAGAATCTGGCGGAGGTCTTTTCCAAGGCGAAGTTATTAATGTTAAACCCTCTTTCATATCTTCAAGTTTATAGTAAGTTGTCCAATCATCCCAGACTGCAATAGACACATGTATATTTGATTTTGACGTTGATAATCCCATCAAATTACTTCCCCTCCAAGCAAAAGGTCTGACATAACAATCTTTAAATTTCATTTTAGAAATTAGCTCTTCTTTAGCATTATTTATTTCATCTAAAGTAAAAGGAATTTTTATACCAACAGTTTCAGCAGATTTAAAAAACCTTTCAGTATGTTCTTTACTTTTAAATATTTTTCCATTGTAAGCTCTTTCACCCTCAAATACTGCACTAGCGTAGTGAAGGCCTTGATTTATCACATGTGTTTTTGCGGTGTTCCATTGCACTAATTCACCATCATACCAAATCCAACCGTCCCTATTATCAAAAGTTTTAAGCATATTTTAAGTTATTATATTTTTTAAATGACAATTGAGTATCAGTGATGCATAATTAAGTCAATATGGCTGACCTAAATAAATTGTTAACTCCTCTTTTTTTGGATGAAAAAGAAATTCGTAAAATCATTGAATTAATGTTTTTTTCTTATAGAGATTTTACTTCTGGCCCAGACAAGATACTTGAAAAAATTAACTTTGGTAGAGCTCACCATAGGGTGATTTATTTTGTTAGTAAAAGAAACGACCTAACAATTAAAGAACTTCTTTCAATACTTCAAATTACAAAACAAAGTCTATCACGAGTGTTAAATCAACTTGTAAAAGAAAAATATATTATACTATCTATTGGGGAGGATAAAAGGACTAAAAGACTTTCTCTTTCTAAAAAAGGAGAGGAATTAGAAAAGAAACTTTCTGATATTCAGATTAATAAAATATATAATGTTATTAAAAATTTTGATGAAGCAGATATTAATGGCTTTAAAAAAGTATTATATGAAATGATTGATGAAAAAAATCAAAAAAAGTTTGGTGAAATTAATTAAATTCAATGAATAAAAATATTTTAATTGTTGATGACGATAAAAGATTAAGAGAACTTTTAAAAGATTTTTTAACTGAAAAAAAATTTCAAATTTATTTATCAGAAGATTTTGCTGAAGCAAAAGAAATTTTATCGTATTTAATTTTTGATTTAGTAATACTCGATAGAATGATGCCATCTGGTGATGGTATTGAATTGGTTGAATTTATAAAAAAAAAAATCTAACTCACCTGTTATTATGCTTACTGCAATGGGAGAAGATCAAAATAAAATTGATGGATTAAAAATAGGTGCTGATGATTATTTAGCCAAACCATTTGAACCAGAGGAACTATTCTTAAGGATAAATAATCTGTTAAATTTATATAAAAATATTGTAAATAAAAACATCAAGGTTGCATTTGGTGATTTCGTCTTTGATATATCTTCTCTTAAATTAAATAAAAATAATAAACTAGTTTACTTAACAGAAGGGGAGAATGACTTATTGTTAAAACTAATTTACAAAAGAAATAAAATTGTTCTTAGAGAAGAACTGGCCGACCAAGAATTTGATGAATCTGAATTAAGAAAGGTTGATGTAAGAATCACAAGATTGAGACATAAAATTGAAAAAAATCCTAAGCAACCTCAGTATATTAAAACAGTTAGAGGAAAAGGTTATAAACTAATTTGTGATGAGTTATAATGTTTAAAAAAATTATTCCTTCAACACTAATTGGAAGATCAATAATAATAATATTTGTTCCAATTATTGCTTTAGTGTTACTGACAGCATTTGTATTTTACCAAACATCCTGGAATATAATTTCAAAGAGATTAGCTGAGTCTGTTGTGGCAGACATAAATGTACTAGTTAAATTAATTGAAGATGATTTGGAACCATACGCAAGGAATATTGCTGAAAATGATTTTAAAATGAAAATTGATATTAAAAATGGAAAAATCATAAATCAATTTAAGTCTAATAATAATCGTGGGATATTGTCTAAAAGACTGAATCAATCACTTTCTAACTTAGATAAACCCTTCAGTTTTGATTTAAGTAATTTAGAGACTGGTGTTTTTATAAAAATTCAAATGCAAAATAAGATATTAATTGTAAACGTGGATAAAGATAGACTTTACAGTGAAACAGCTTTTGTGTTTCTTCTATGGATGATATTTGCCTCATTAATATTATTAATAATGTCATATTTTTTAATGAGTAAGCAACTGAGGCCTTTAAAAAGGTTAGCAATAATAGCTGAGACTTTTGGAAGAGGTTTAGATGCACCTGAATTAATAAGTGCTGGAGCTTATGAAATAAGACAAACGTCGCAAGCCTTTAATCAAATGCGAACAAGAATTAAAAGATTTCTAAAACAAAGAACAGATATGCTCGCTGGTGTTAGTCATGATTTAAGAACACCTCTTACCAGAATGAAATTACAACTTTCACTTCTTAAGGATCAAAAAGCTAAAGCAGAATTTGAAATTGATATCAAAGAAATGACTGCGATGTTGGATAGTTACGTTAGTTTTGTAAAAACAGAGTCTCCTGAAACTATTGAAAGTATTACTATTAATGAAGTTATAAAGGATTGTTTAAAAAACATAGATAGAAATAGATACAAAGTTAAGTTATCTGAGATTGACAAAGTTAAAACCTCGGGAAGGCCAATTCAATTAAAAAGAGCGTTTCAAAATATTATTGATAACTCAAAAAGATATGCAAATAAAATTGAAATAATAATATTTCTAAATGCTGATGGTTGTAATATTGAAATACATGATAATGGAAAAGGAATACCTAAAGAAAATTATGAAGATGTATTTAAACCATTTTTTACTCTTGATCCATCAAGGAATAAATTAAAAGGTGAAAGTGGTTTAGGCTTAGCAATTACAAGGGATATTATACGTTCACATGGTGGAGAGATAAAGCTTGGTAATTCAAAATTAGGTGGTTTAAAACTTTTGGTATTATTGCCTCTTTAAATCTAATATAATCTAATACCGTTAGCTAATTTGATTTCTGGAGATATTAAAACCGGTTCATTATTATCATCTGGTAAACCCAGAACTAACACTTCAGAAATAATTTTTCCTATTTGTTTAGGTTCAAAGTTGACTACAGCAATTATTTGTTTGTTAATTAGTTCATGAGCAATATAGTTTTTTTGCAATTGAGCAGAACTTCTTTTTATTCCTATTTCATCACCAAAATCTATTTTTAATAAAATTGAAGGTTTTTTTAATTTGTTATTCTCAATGGCTTCAATAATAGTCCCTAACCTGATATCTATCTTATCAAAATCAGAGAAATGTACTTTTTTGTAAATCATTATTATAAATTAAAATATTTATCAATTTGAGTAAGGTATTTATCTAGTGTGGTCATAGTTTTCTCTAATGAATTAGTTTCATCGTTGTTCCAAGAATAAATTATTAATAAATACAAAATAAAAACTACTTTTACTTTTGGTATTCCTTTTATGCCAGTTACATCAATGTTTGAAATTGTTGAAATTAATATTATTGTATCTAAAAATGTTGGTAATAATTTAATAAATTCTTGAGGCTTAGAGATAAAATGGCTAATTAGATTTTTAATAGCTTTTCTATGAAGGTTAATGATGTCTAATCTTGCCATTATAACTTCAAATAACATATCTTTAGCTGTTGATTTTTCAATTGAAGTCAAATTTTCTTTTAGTAAAAAATCAAAATATTTATTTATATTCTTAAGAAGATCATCTTTTGTTTTTATATTATGACTTTTTTTATCTTTAATTATTTGTGAAGTAGTTATTTGATTCCATTTATAGTTTTCTAAAAGTAATAATGTTTTTTTTGCAATAGAAATTTTGTTTCTTTGCATTTTATTTACCTTGTTCTTTTGCTTTTTTGTAGGCAGAATTTGTCACTTGAAAAAAAACTTTTTGCAATTTATTTTTTTTCATAATTTGAAGTCCAGCCTCAGTAGTTCCGCCCTTAGTTGCAACAGTTTTTACAAGATTTTCAGCGGTGAAATTATTTTTTAATAGAAGATCAATAGAGCCCTTAAAAGTTTGTAGAACTAGTAAATTCGAGATTTCTTTATTAAACCCTAGTTTGATGGCTGCTTTTTCAATTGAATCTATTATGCTAAATATAAAACCTGGACCACTACCCGATACTGCGGTCGCCATATCAATTTGCTTTTCATTATTCAAAAAAATAGTTTTTCCTGAATATGAGAATAATTTCAATATATTCTTACTGTTAATCTTTTTTGCTTTTTTACTAGATATAATACAATTCATACTTTCACCTATATATGCAGGCATATTAGGCATAACTCTATAAAAATTATTTAATTTTTTAAATTTTTTCTCTAATAATTTTATTTTTTTTCCTGCAACAATACTAACTACAGAAGTATTTTTATTTAAATTTTTAGTTGATAAGTCTGATAAAAGATTATCAAAATCTTTAGGTTTTATTGCTAAAATTATAAAATTAAACTTTAAAAGATTATCTAAGTCAAAAATATTTTTAAATAATTTTATTTTTTTATTATTAATTTTATTTTTTAATAACTTATACTTTAGAGGATCGACTACTGTTAAATTATAATCTTTTGATTTTATCCAGGATGCAAGCAATGCATTTCCCATGTGACCACATCCAATAAGTAAAATTTCTTTCATTTTTATATAATATATTTATTATAATATATTATTTTAAGCTCTGCCAATTATTTCAAAATTAGAAAATTTAATTGCTAGCTTTGGTTCAGTATCTTCAAATAGAACTTGTTGGAAGCTCGGGTAAAACTTTTCACACTCGTAGATGCCTATATCGACTAAATCTTCAAATTTTTTATGCAGAACTTCTGTATCAGTATTCGATAGGATTGTATGTCTAAAAGCTGGAATCCCATTCATACTAGTTATATCAAAATGCCCTATCCATAAATTTTCATTGATTAAACCTAACAATTCATATGCTTTTAAAAGTTTAGTTTCTGGAAATCTGATATCAAAAGTTATCGATAAGCTTAAAGCGTTAATGTTTTCTGACCATGTAAAATAAAGTCTATATGCACACCATTGAGATGCAATTTCAGCAACAAGTTCGTGATCTGCCGCCCTACTGAAATTCCATTTTTTTTGATGTATTACATCTTCTACTACATCAATTGGATTTAATATAAAATTCTCGCTTCCCATACATTATTTAGTATTATGTAGAAAATGAACTACTATATGTATGAATTACTAAAATTTTACGTGGTTTTGCAAGGTATTTTGTATGAATAAATCAATAAATGTGAATAATTATTAATTTTAAGTTCTTTTTTTAGCTTTTTTTCTAATATTTGACTTTTTCTTTGATTTTTTTGGCAACGGTTTAGTTTTGTTTGATTTTTTTTGTATGTTTTTATTTTCGGATTCTAATTTTTGAACCATTTTTTTTAGTACATCAAATTCATCTTTTTTTACTAAATTCATTTTTTTAATCACTTTATCAACTCTTAAAGAGACAATAGTTTCAAGCTCTTCTTTAAGACCTGAAAAAGTGCTCATAGTATCTACTGCAAATTTTGATAAATCTGATAAAATTTTGTTTCTATTAACCATAGTTTAATTAATAATATAATTATATGAATTTTATTCAACCTTCAATAGATCCTGTAATATTTTCAATAAGTTTTATTGAAGTAAGATGGTACAGTTTAGCATACATCTTTGGTATTATTATTGGCCTAATTGTAATTAAAAAACTAAATAAGAACAAAGGAAGCTTAATTTCTTTAAATCAATTGGATAACTTTTTAATCTGGGCAGTTCTTGGTATAATTTTGGGTGGAAGAATAGGTTATGTCCTATTTTATCAAACTAATTATTTCCTAGATAATCCATATTATATTTTTGAAATATGGAATGGAGGAATGTCATTTCATGGTGGTCTTATTGGAATAATAATAAGTATTTTTATTTTCTGTAGAATTAATAGTGTAAAATTCTTTTATTTATCTGATTTAGTATCCGTTGTAGCTCCAATTGGTTTATTTTTAGGAAGAATAGCTAATTTTATAAATACTGAGTTAATAGGAAGGCCATCAGAATTCTATATATCTGTAATTTATCCTTCAATTGATGAAGTACCTAGACATCCTTCTCAATTGTACGAGGCTTTTTTTGAAGGTCTTGTATTATTTTTAATACTTTTATTTTACTTTATTAAAAAAAGTAATTTAGAGAATTATGGTTTAGTAACAGGTTTTTTTTTAACTCTATATGCTTTATTTCGTTTTTTAATAGAGTTTCTAAGAGAGCCTGATGCACAACTTGGACTGTTTTATAACTTCATTTCTATGGGACAAATATTAAGTATTCCAATATTTATATTTGGAATAATATTAATTTTATACAATGGATATAAAAGCAAAAAATAAGCTAGAATTTCTTTTAAGTAAAAAAGATTTACGTTTAGATAAATTTATAAATTGTGCTCTCTTTGATAAGAATGGGTATTATAGTATTGAAAAACCAATTGGTAAAAAAAACGATTTTGTTACTGCACCAGAAGTTTCACAAATGTTTGGAGAAATTATTGGTCTTTACTTGTTCTATATTTGGAAAAGTTACATTAATTCTAAGTTTAATTTTATAGAACTCGGGCCTGGAAGAGGGACCTTATTTAAAGATATAGCTAACAGTGTTTCAAATAATCCTATTTTTTTAAGTAATGCTAGAGTTATGTTTATTGAAATAAATAAAAGATTAATAAAATTACAAAAAGAAAATGTAAAAAATTTTAATCATAAAGTTGAATGGAAGCAAAAAATAAATTTTAACTCTAAAATTCCTTCTATAATATATTCAAATGAGTTTTTTGATTGTTTTCCTGTAAGACAATTTGTATTTAAAAATAATTGGTATGAAAAGTATGTCAGTTTAAATACCAATTATAATAATTTATATCTAAAAGATAAATTGGTTAGTAATAAAAAATTACTTAGTTTATTAAATAATTATAAAGCTAACAAATTATTAGAAATTTCATTTGAACGAAATAAGTATTTCGAAAATATATGCAAATATATCAAAAACAAAGGTGGGATTTTTTTAACTATTGATTATGGTTATTTAAAGGGTAGTAAAAATTTTACTTTGCAAGCAGTTCAAAATCATAAATATTCAAATATATTTGAAAATATAGGGAAAAAAGATATTTCAAGTCATGTTAACTTTGCTGAATTTATAAATATTGCAAAAAAAAATAATTTAAAAGTTAACGAAATATGCACACAAAGAGAATTTTTAATTAAATATGGTATATTAGAAAGGGAAAAAAAATTATCATTAATTGATAATTCAATAAATACAAAAAATGATCTTAATAGATTAATAAGTAATAATGAAATGGGTGACTTATTTAAATGCTTAATAGTTTCTAATCTATAATGAATAGAAATTTTATAAATTTAAAAAAATATCAAAAAAAAATTATATTTGGTTTTTTTACGTCGAATGGTGGTATTTCTAAGGGTGATTATTTTTCTTTAAATTGTAGCAAGAGCAATAAAGATAATATAAATAATGTTAGAAAAAATATTGATATAGCAGTTGAAAATTTAGGTATTGAAAATAAAAAACTGAAGTTAATTAATCAAATACATTCAAATAAAGTATATCTCATTACCAAAAAAAATTTAAAAAAAAAATTTATTGGTGATGGAATTTTTACTAAGGAAAAAGATATTGCATTAGGAATTTTAACTGCAGACTGTGCGCCTATTTTTATTTTTAATTATAGAGAAAATATTATTGGTTGTCTCCATTCTGGATGGAAAGGGGCATTAAATAATATTGTTGAGAAAAGTTTAAAAAAAATGAAAATTAAAGGAATAGAAACAACTGATATTGTTGCGGTAATTGGTCCATGTTTAAGTTCAAAGAACTTTGAAGTTGATAAGAATTTTAAGACAAAATTTATAAAAAGAAGTAAATCTTATAAAACTTTCTTTTCATCAAAAAATAGGAATAAAGATTTATTTGATTTGCGAGGTCTTATAAATTTTCAACTTCAAAAAGCTGGTGTGAAAAAAATACATAATATTAGAAAGGATACTTATAGTAATCATGGCTCTTTTTTTAGCCATAGAAGAGCAACTCATCAAAAAAAGATTAATTCTGGAAGAATGATTAATATCATTGCATTAAAAGACTAATTTCTATTGAACTATTTCTAATCTTATATACTAATGATGTTGATTAAATGAAAATAATCGCTTGTAACAGCAGTAAATCTCTTTCAGATAAAATCTCAAAACACATTGGTGTACCTCTCGCAGATGCCTCAATAAGAACATTTAATGACCGTGAAATTTTTGTTGAAATAAATGAAAATATAAGAGGTGAAGATGTATTCATTATACAATCCACTTCGCATCCAGCAAATGATCATTTAATGGAACTCCTGATTACTATAGATGCCGCAAGAAGAGGCTCAGCTAAAAGAATCACTGCTGTCATTCCATATTATGGATATGCAAGACAAGATCGTAAAACAGGTCCTAGAACACCTATTACTGCAAAACTAGTTGCAAATTTAATAACTTCTTCTGGAGCTCATAGAGTTTTAACAATGGATTTACATGCTGGTCAAATACAGGGGTTTTTTGATATTCCTCTAGATAATATTTTTTCAGCACCGCCGATACTTAAAGATATAAAGGATAAATTTAATGGAAATTCTAAGTTGGTTGTTGCATCTCCAGACGTGGGTGGGGTTGTGAGGGCTAGAGCTTTTGCAAAAAGGTTAAATGCTGGATTGGCAATAGCTGATAAAAGAAGAGAAAAGGCTGGAGAGTCTGAAGTTATGAACATAATCGGAGATGTGGATGGTAAAACATGTATCTTACTAGATGACATTGCAGACTCAGCAGGCACTTTATGCAATGCAGCTGAGGCTCTTAATAAAAGTGGTGCAAGAGAAATTTATTCATACATTGTACATGGTGTGTTATCAGGTCAAGCATTAGCTAAAATATCAAGCTCTGCAATAAAAGAACTTGTTCTTACTGATACAATTGAGCCATCAAAGGATGTAAAAAATACAAAAAACATTAGACATATTAGTATCGCTCCTTTAATGGGTGAAGCGATTAAAAGGATAAGCAGTGACGCATCAGTTTCTGCTCTTTTTGATTAACATTTTAATATTTATGAATAACCTTAAAGCACTAGATAGAAATAAAGAAGCTGGTTCAACTCACAGTCTTCTTTCTAAAGGTATGGTTCCTGGCATTATTTATGGCAAAGGTTCGGAGCCAACTAAAATTGCTTTAGAAGATAAAATACTTAAAAAACTTATGGACAGTGGTTCTTTTTATTCCACTATTATTGATATAGATATTGACGGTAAAGTAGAAAAAATATTACCAAAACAACTCCAATACCACCCAGTAAGTGACAAATTAATCCATTTTGACTTTCTAAGGGTTCAAGAAAATACAAAAGTAAACGTGGAGATACCTGTTGAATTTTTAAATCTGGAAAAATGTCCTGCACTTAAAAAAGGTGGGGTTCTTAATACTGTTAGAAGACTTGTAGAGCTTACTTGTAATGCAAATAATATACCAAGCAAACTTGAATTTGATTTAATTGAGAGTGAAATAGGTGATGCAATAAAAATTAGTAATATTAATTTACCTGAAGGTGTATCACCAACAATTTCAGACAGGGACTTCGTTATAGCAACTTTAGTTCCACCTACTGTTGAAGTTGAAACAAAAACAGATGAAAATGTTGAAGAAGGTACAACGGACGGAGCAGAAGAAAAGACAGAGGAAAAGAAAGAAGAAAATTCTGATAAAAAAGAAGAAAAAAAATAATCTAAATAATCTTACTTAATATCTTATTATATGTATTTAATTTGTGGTCTGGGAAATCCTGGTATTAATTATAAAAATACAAGGCATAATATAGGTTTCCATATAGTTGATAACATTATTTCTCATTTAGATTTAATTAAAATTAAAGAAGACAAAATAAAACAATTATATTCAGGTAAAATAAACACATCCAAACTATTAGTATTAAAGCCCCTAACTTATATGAATCTGTCAGGAAAAGCTGTTTCAGAAATAGTAAATTTTTATAAAATTAAATTGGATAAAACTTTTGTAATCCATGATGATCTTGATTTAAATTTGTCCAAGATAAAAATAAAGCAAGGTGGTGGCAATGGAGGTCATAATGGATTAGAAAGTATTGATCAATTTATAGGAGAAAATTATTATAGGATGCGTATTGGAATTGATCATCCTGGCCATAAAGATTTAGTTACAAATTACGTTTTAAATAAATTTTCAAAAGAGGAAGAAAAAATATTAAATAAGAAGATTGATAAAATAGTAAAAAATATTGAGTTAATTTTTTCAGATATTCCTCTATTTTTAACAAAAATAAGTGAGAAAATATAGTGGGCTTTAGGTGTGGAATAGTTGGATTACCTAACGTTGGAAAATCTACTTTATTCAATGCCTTGACTCAATCAAATAAGGCCGAGGCAGCAAATTATCCTTTTGCCACTATAGAACCAAACATAGGCAGGGTTGCAGTGCCAGATGATAGATTATATAAATTAGCATCAATTTGTAAAAGTGAAAAAATTATTCATTCTTTCATGGATTTTGTTGATATTGCTGGATTAGTTAAAGGAGCTTCACAAGGTGAAGGTTTAGGAAATAAATTTTTAGGTCATATTAGAGAAGTTGATGCAATTGCTCATGTTGTTAGATGTTTTGAAGATGATAATATCACTCATGTTTCATCAAAAATTAATCCAATTGATGATATTGAAACAATCAATTTAGAATTACAAATAGCTGATCTTGAAAGCTTAAATAATAAAAAATCAAGCTTAGAAAAAAAATTAAAAGCAAATGATAAAGAAGCGATAAATCAATTTGAAATACTCGACAAAATCTTACAATTGCTAGATAGCAATAAAACCTTAACTATTAATGATTTTTTAAGCAACGAAATTGAATTTGTAACTAGTCTAAACCTAATTAGTTTAAAGCCTACAATGTACATTTGTAATGTTGATGAAGATTCTATTCATACTGGAAATGAACTATCAAAAAAAGTTATAGAATTTTCAAAAAAAAATAATCATTCTGTGGTTTTAATTTCTGCATCAATTGAAGCTCAAATAGCAGAATTAGATAATGAAGAAGAAAAATTTGAATTTCTGGAAGAGCTTAATTTAGATCAAACAACCTTATATAAAGTAATCAAATCAGGATATGCTCTTTTAGGATTAATAAATTATTTTACTTGTGGTCCAAAGGAAACTAGATCTTGGACAATTTCTAAAAATACCTTAGCTCCTCAAGCAGCTGGAAAAATTCATACAGATTTTGAGAAAGGCTTTATAAGAGCTGAAACAGTTTCTTATAATGATTATGTAAAATATAATGGTGACAGTGGTTCTAGGGATGCTGGAAAATTAAGACAAGAAGGTAAAGATTATGAAGTTAAGGATGGAGATGTAATGAATTTTTTATTCAACGTTTAATGAACATTTCTCCACAGACGATTTTTAGCTAAATAAACTATTGTTCCAAGAATAATAAAAAATAAGATTACTTTGATACCAAGATTTTTTCTTTCTTCTAATTCTGGTTCAGCAGCCCATTTCAAAAATGTTGTTACGTCTTCAGAAAGCTGTTTAGCATTGTTATCTGTTCCATCATCATAATCAACACTTCCATCAATTATAGGAGCTGGCATTGCAATTTGGTTACCAGACATCCATTTATTGTAATACATACCATTTCCAACCTCTACTCCTTTTGGCGGCTCAACATAACCTAAAAGTAAATTGTAAATATAATCGGCACCATACTTTCTTGCTTTTGTAATTACACTTAAGTCAGGAGGATATGCACCATTATTATTAGCTCTTGCTTCATTGTCATTAGAATATGGATTTACAAACCTGTCGGCAGGTCTTGCATTTCTTTCAAACATTTCACCATCGTCATTAGGCCCATCTAAGACAGTATATTCAGAAGCAATTACTTTTACTTGAGCTTCTGAAAATCCAATATCTAATAAATCCCTGTAATATAAAAGTCTCATTGAATGACAGCCAGCACATACTTCCCTGTATACCTTATATCCTCTTTGTAATGCTGCTCTATCAAATGTTCCTGTAATACCATCAAAAGACCAGTCGTGTTTTGGCATCTTTTCTGTTGATCCTCCGGCAGCAAACAAATTGGAAGATGTTAATAAAATAATAATAAATATTATTCGCATTACAAGTTTGTATCTTTTTGCATAGCTGGGGACGGTATTCCTTTTTCTGCAGCTCCTATTATAGCTTCAAAGTTCTTAGTATAAACATCGCTTATACTTGAAGGTAGCTTGTTAGGCTTTTCAATCCACCCTATAAATGGTGTAATAACAACAAAAAATCCAAAATAATAAAGCAGCCCTACCCTTGCTATTAGCAGATACAATCCCTCTGCGGGTAACATCCCAACATAACCTAAAGCAAAAAAATTTATAAAGAAAAGCATCATTAACCATTTGTATATTGGTCTATAGTTGCAACTTCTTACTTTTGATCTGTCTAGCCATGGTAGCACAAAAAGAATTGCTATGGCTCCAAACATTAATAATACTCCACCAAGTTTATCAGGCACGGCTCTTAAAATTGCATAAAATGGAGCAAGATACCAATTTGGTACTATGTGAGCTGGAGTTACAAGTGGATCAGCAGGTATATAATTATCTACTTCGGACATTAAATTTGGTCCAAAAAATATTACTGCTGAAATTGCAACACCAAAAGCACACATTGCGACAGTGTCCTTAATAAGCATATAAGGAAAAAAATTAACAGAATCATTTTTTGACTTAATTTCAATTCCATCTGGGTTATTAGAGCCATGAACATGTACAGCTGCTACATGAAGTGCCACAACTCCAAAAATAACAAAAGGTAAAACATAATGAAGAGCAAAAAAACGGTTTAGGGTTGCATTACCAACATTGTAATCTCCAAGCAACCAAGTTTTTAAACCTTCTCCAACAATTGGTATTGCACTAAATAAATTAGTTATAACTGTTGCACCCCAATATGACATTTGTCCCCACGGAAGTGTGTACCCTAAAAATGATGTAGCCATCATTAAAAGAAATATAAATACACCCAATATCCAGTTAAGCTCTCGTGGATATTTGTATGATCCATAGTACATGGCTCTTACGATGTGAATGTATACAATAATAAAAAAGAACGATGCACCGTTAGAATGAATATACCTAAGCAACCACCCATAGTTCACATCTCTCATAATTCTTTCAACACTGTCAAATGCATGGTCTGTATGAGGTGTATAATTCATGGCTAAAAAAATGCCGCTCACGATCATTGTGACTAGTGTAATTGTTGCTAATGCTCCAAAGCTCCAAAAATAATTACAATTTTTTGGCATAGGATAATCACCATATTCTTTTTTGAAATATGATATAATTGGTAATCTGAATTCTATCCAATCTAACACTGGATTGCCAAATTTATGTACTTTTCTATTCTTCTGCATTTTATCCTATCTTTATAGTTGTATCATTTAAAAAGCTATATGGTGGAATGTCCAAATTCTTTGGAGCAGGTCCTTTTCTAATTCTTCCAGATGTATCATAATGTGATCCATGACATGGACAATACCATCCATTATATTCACCCTTCATGTCAGAGATTTTTTGTCCGAGAGGAACACATCCCAAGTGAGTACAAACACCAACCAAGACTAACCATTCTTCTTTTTGGACTCTTTCTGAGTCAACTTGAGGATCCCTAAGATCAGAAGCTTCTACCATTTTAGCTTCATCAATTTCATCTTTTGTTCTTTTTTTAATAAATACTGGTTTACCTCGCCATTTGACAGTTATACTTTGACCTTCTTCAATTGAGCTTATATCAACTTCCGTCGTTCCAGCTGCTAAAGTATCTTCTGCTGGACTCATGCTTTTTAAAAAGGGCCATATAAACGCAGCTGTGCCGACTGCACCTACTGTTACGGTACTTAACTGTAAAAAATCTCTTCTTTTATTTTTAGGTTTTTTGGCCATTATCTTGATTTTCTTATAACTTAATTTCTTAAAAAAATACTCTATAAATATGTGCCAGCGTGACGCAAGTCATAATATAGTATACACAAAAAAACTATGAGAATTGCCCTTTTTGAACCTGATATTCCACAAAATGCAGGAAATATTTTTAGACTTGGTGCTTGTCTTGGAATTCCTATCGATATCATTGAACCAGCAGGATTCATATTAGATAATAAGAAATTAAAAAGAGCTTCAATGGATTACTATAATTATTTAGACTTAACAAAGCATATTAGTTGGGATGAGTTTCTTAATTTTTCAAAATTAAATTCACATCGATTAATTCTCTTAACAACGAAAAGTAAAGAAAGTTTTTATAATTATACATTTCGAAAAAATGACATTTTATTATTTGGAAGAGAAAGTTCTGGTGTTCCAGAAATAATACATGATACCGTTGACGAAAGACTGACTATACCGATGGTAAAAGGCCCTAGGTCAATAAATTTAAGTAGTTCTGTAGCTATGGTTACTTCTGAAGCAGTTCGGCAGTTAAAATTAATTTAAAACTCCCATCTTACCTTCTTGGTAATCCAGCATTGCTTGCTTTATTTCACCTTCTGTATTTGTAACAAAAGGACCATAACGTGCAATTGGTTCATTAATCGCTTCGCCTGCTAAAACTAAATAAGATCCTGATTGCGATATCGAAGTAATTGAAACATCATCACTAGATTGATCAAAAAATATCATATCACCTTTGGATGCTAATTTATTTGAAACAGAAAATTGTAGTTCACCATCAATTACATAAATCATCATATTTTGTCTCTTATCTACTTTAAAGCTGGTTGTATCTGGATTAGAAAACTGAATATCAAAAATAGAAACTGGAGAGTAAGTTTGAACCTTTGACTTTACACCATTAACTTCTCCAACAAGAACTTTAATTTCAATATTATTATTTTCTAAAACTGTTGGAATTGAACTTTTTTTTATATGTTGATACCAAGGTTTTACTTTTTTATTTTTTCTTGGAAGATTTATCCAAATCTGCAAACCTTGCATAACCCCACCGCTCTTTTTAAATTTTTCTGTTACTAATTCAGAATGAATTAAACCTGATCCAGTAGTCATCCATTGTACATCACCAGTTTCA
>MDTG01021074.1_pt1 | contig 20816 bp, 11 predicted proteins | sample 811421 | NCBI WGS metagenome assembly MDTG01 (sample SAMN05326645, study PRJNA326480) | marine metagenome | isolation source: seawater | place: Pacific Ocean: South East | collected 2011
GCTGCGGACGCCAACAAGAGTTGGCCGCTCAAATCGCCCGAGCGATCCAAGCACGCAGCGGCCAAATCGAGCTCACCGGTAGACATTGCGAGTTCGCCGAGCTGTTTCCACTTATTTTCACCAACGTCGTCGTTGTAGGATTCGATGATTTCTTTCGCGATCCTGAGTTCGCCGAGTTGTACCGCGAGCTCAAACTTAAAGTCTGGATCGGTCGCCACTCTCAAGGCGTCCGAAACCAAACCTCTTGCCTCCAAAAATCGAGCGACCGAGTTGTGATGTTCGGTCGGAATAGACGTCAATAACTCTTCCGCGGCTTCCAACTCGCCTCGTAAAACTAACGTCTTAAACTCTATGACGCTCAAAAGCATGGTGTACGTAACGATTTGAAACTCTTTGTCCATCAAGTACAAGCGACTTTGCGCGGCCAAGTATCCCAACAAATACATCGGTCGATCCATGTGGAACAACGTCGTGACGTCACCACCAATGACGTAGTTCAAACGCATATCCGAGTTGTTATATACGAAACAATCGCCTACCCAAATACCAGTCAGAACAGCCTCTGAAATTTCCGCCAAGAGTTCAAACGAGTCTTCGACACCTTCGCCTTCGTCAAACTCGCCGCTTTCAAACGCGGTGGCGACCACTTCCGGGTCGTACCTCAAGATGTAGAAGCTGCTTTCGGAGATGATGCAGCACATTTCCCCCGATTCGGACCATTTCACATCTCTCACCGTCGCATCGATGCGTTGAATGACGTTTGCTTGTTCCCAATCGTAAAAGCAAATGAAATCTGTAGATCTCAAACCTAATAGAGTGCCGCCATGCAAGCCCTCTGCGGCGAAATGTGGGCGAAACTCCAACTTTTCTTTAAAGTTCTTGAAGATTTTAATCTTACTTGGCGACTCGCGAATGGCATATTCGCTCGCATCCGTGGACCAACCAAATTCTAATGCCGAACCAAATGCCTTGTTTCTCCACGCCAACGCGGTGTAAATGATGTACTCGCCGTCGCCACAAGCGGTGATAAATCTCCCATTCGGGTTGTGTTCGATCGATTGCGGGTACAAATCACACGAACCAAAGTCTTTCGCGGCTAACGGCAAACGCTCCCCATCCGCAATTTCGTAGTCTTGCGGCAACGCCTTCACGTTGACCGTTTGCACTTCGTTATGCTTGGCGTACACTATTTTACCGCTAGCGTCCATGCTCGCCACCGGGTCTTCTCTCCCAACCTTGAACATGACCGTCCCTTCGTCGTAACCAACAGAGACCGCGTTGGAACCTTTAATAACCCCAATCGCCCAAACTCGCTCTAAGCCGTAATTCAAAGTGTTTTCCAATCTGTACGTCGTTTGGTGCCAAATTCTCAACGTCCCGTCTTCGCTGCCGGTGATGATGATCGGCAACTCCGGGTGAAACGCCACCGCACTAACATTGTGCGAGTGTCCATCCAAAGTTTGCACGCACGATTTCGTTTGGTAATCCCAAATCTTCACCAACTTATCGTCCGCGCCGGAAATCAAATACGGTCTATCCCCGCCGGTAAAATAATCCACGCAATTCACCCCTTTCTCGTGGCCTTCTAACGTGAAATTCGGAGTCGGTTGGCCAATCGACCACACCTTCACGGTTCGATCCAAACTCGCCGACGCGAACGTGTTCGTATCTTTCGGATTAAAGCACGCTTGCATGACGTAGTGCGAATGACCTTCGAAAATTTGCACGCAATCCCAATCTTTCTCCCACGACCACAACTTAATCAACATATCGTCCGAGCACGACAGCACGAACGGTTGCGTCGGGTGCACGCACACGGACCTGATGTAATCTGTGTGCGCTTCGAAGGCTTTAATAAGCTCCGAGGTGTTGTAGTTATACACTCGAATGAACATATCGTCCGACCCACAGACGATCCATTGTTTGCGCAAGCACCATTTCGCCGTTCTTACCGGCAACTCCGTCACATCGAAGCTCTTCACTAAACTATTCGTCGCGTGATTCCAAATAAACACGTTCCCGGAGTACAAGTTCGCGAGAATCCACGGTTCTACCGGGTGTAACTCCACCCCTTTCACGCGATCCGAGCGTTGGACGAGTTTCCGTTTGATGTCTAATCGAAGTGGCATGGTGGTCGTATCCTCCGCTCGATCGTTCGCCGCGCGTTCCCCAAACGCGCCACCGGAAAAGAAGAGACGCGGTTTTTATCGCCTTTACGACTTTACCGCAAAAGACGTCTCGTGATTCGAGAGTTGAGAAAAACCTCCTTTTCTCCCCCGATCACTCTCTCGCTCTTTCTTTTCTCTCTCTCTCTCGCTTTCCGAAAAAAAGATGCCCGTCCGTCGTCTCCCGAAAAACACGTCGGTCGGTCGCGAAAGAAGACGCCACCAAATCGTCGTTGGGATCGTCGCGCTTTTGGAACGGTCGGTGTATCTAGAAAGAGTTCTTCCGAAGGAACGAATCGAGTACTCTTTTTTTTGTGTCTACACGGAGAACGTCTCAAAGTCTTTTCCCTTTCCTCCTCCTGCCCCCCCCCTCTCAAAAAGAATCAAAACCCTAAACCAGCCACCTCCCTCCCATTTTTTTCTCCCATTTTTGTCATTCTCGATTGGATTTTATCCAAAGTCGGAGTACACCTTGGCGTTGGTCGTTCGACACGGCACCTGAGAATAAAGCCCACGAAAGAAGAAGCGTCGTTTCGAAAGGAGGACCGACTTCACGAAAGAGGAACACCGCGCGAGAAGAGAGACGAAGAAGAAAAAGAGAAGAGAATGTTGAGCCAAACGATTGCGTCGGCATCATCATCATCATCATCATCGCCGAGCGCAGCCTCGCTGGCGAGCCGACGGAGCGTTAAAAATGCGTCTCTGAAAAAGATGTCGTCGCGCAACATGGAAAGGAACCGAAAAGCGACGGACAGACGACGAGGCGTCGTGCAAACGTGCGCGAAGAAAACGGAGGACGGGCCACGCGTGTGCATCGCCGGAGTCACCGGAGCCGTGGGGCAAGAGTTTCTGCGAGTGTTGAAACAAAGAGATTTCCCATACAGCGAGATGAAGATGTTGGCGTCCGCGAGAAGCGCCGGGAAGAAAGTGGAATTCGACGGGGAGACGTACACGACAGAAGAATTGACCGAAAGTTCATTCGATAACATGGACATCGCGCTCTTTTCCGCTGGAGGGTCCATCTCCAAGAAGTTTGGACCGATTGCAGTCGAGAAAGGGTGCTTCGTCGTCGATAACTCGAGCGCGTTTCGCATGACGGAAGGCGTGCCGTTGGTTATTCCGGAGGTGAACCCAGAAGCGATGAGCGGGATGAAAGTTGGTTTTGGTAAAGGCGGTATCATTGCAAACCCGAACTGCTCGACGATTATCGCTTTGATGGCGACGACCGCGATTCAAAGAAAAGTGGGCATTGAAAGAATGGTTGTGTCGACGTACCAAGCGGCGTCGGGCGCCGGCGCACAAGCCATGGCCGAGTTGGAACAACAAACGAAAGAGTTAGTCAACGAAGGGGAAATCAAAACGAAGGATATTTTTCCGTGGGGATACGCGTTCAACTTGTTTTCCCACAATGCGCCGATGATGGACAATGGCTACAACGAAGAGGAAATGAAAATGGTGAACGAAACCAAGAAAATTTGGAACACCGACGACATCACCATCGCGGCGACGTGCATTCGCGTCCCGGTCATGCGTGCGCACGCGGAGAGCATCAATTTGACTTTAAAAAACGAATTGAGCGAAGAGGAAGCGAGACAACTCATCTCGGATTTCCCGGGTGCCTCCTTAATCGACGATCGCGCGAACAATCGATTCCCGATGCCGTCGGACGCCAGCGACCAAGACGACTGCTTCGTTGGACGCATTCGAAGAGATATCTCGCAAAAAGGGAATAAAGGATTGGAATTGTTCGTGTGTGGGGATCAAATCAGAAAGGGAGCCGCGCAAAATGCCGTTCAAGTGGCGGAGTTGTTGCTTTAATTAATTAATTAATCAACTATATTTATGAGAGAGAATAGAGAGAGCCCTTTCATTTAGTACGACAAGTTCTTTGATCTATATTCAAATTTTTCCAATTCTCGCGCGCACCAAAAAAAGTACAAGTCCGAACGCAAAGATAATCATGCTAACGACCACGGAAAAGATGGCCACAGAAGCTTTAGCGGGTGCGTTTTATCGCTCGCGCTTCCATTTTGTATCCGTCTCTTTCTCTTTCTCTCCTTCTCAAATCTTCCACACGTTTTGAATTTTCAAATCTCTCTCTCTCTCTTTGTACTGCAGGTGCTATCGGCGGTGTCGTATCCGCCATGCTTTTATACCCGTTGGACACGGTGAAAACGCGAATCCAAGCCGAGCAAAAAAAGGAGGAAGTCAAACAATCGGGCGTTGGTCTCTTTCGCCGCTCCATTTCCGGACCTTTACTACCACCCCAAAAGAAGCCGTTCTTGTACCAGTTTTACGAGTCGGTCCATCGAGATGGTTTACTTCAACTCTTCAGCGGCGTCAAGCCAAAGTTTTACCACTCAATGATATCATCGTTCGTGTATTTTTTCGCCTTTAGCGGTTTGAAGAGAAAAGTGGAGGAGAGAAATCCAAATCAAAAGATATCTGTTGGGATGAGTTTGTTGGTCGCGACATTGGCGGCGACGGCGAACGTGGTGTTTACCGAGCCGTTGGATACGTTGAGTACGCGAGCGCAGGTGGGAAGTTGTCCGAAGAAAAGAGGAGAGAGAGGAGAGGAGAGAGATGGAATATCATTAAACGAGTCGGGAGAGTTCAGCAATGGTCAGAGTTTCAATCAAAGAGATTCGAAAGAAGAAAGAAGGAAGAAGTTTCACGCGAGCGATTCTGAGGTTTCTGATTCTGAGAGCGGGAGTGATTCCGATTGGGAGTCAGACGACGATGAGAGTGTCATGAGCACCCCAGGACAAAGATCGGCGACAAAAACAGGGAGGAGAGACGCCAGCGTTGCTTCTTCGAGTTCATTTCGAGATGTTATAAATAGAAAAGTCCAGCGCGCCACGCGCATCTCCTCGAAAGCCATTCGAAAGTTACGCATGAAAATGCCATCCAAGAAAACCATGGAGAAGAAAGCGAGAATGTATAAACGGCACGTGCGAAGAGAATATCGAAGAGCTGTAGAAATTTTAACCACGACTGTGCCGAATTTATACGCTGGCGTAGGCGCTTCGTTATTGCTCACGGTGAATCCGACCATTCAATACACAATGTACGAACAGTTAAGACAGAGAGCGTTGAAAGGTTTGAGCGTTGGGGGAAGGAAACCAGTGACGGAATTACCGGTATTCGAGGCGATTGTTATTGCGGTGTTATCGAAAGCGGCCGCAACGGTGGCGACATATCCTTTGATTCGAGCTAAAGTGTTACAGAAAGCCGCGACGAACCCGAAGGAGCAACAACAACAACAAAAGAATAGAAGAAACGCTAGTAATAAAACGACCGATTTTGCGACGAAATCGCTGTTACAAATTATGGCCGATTTGAAGAAACGAGAAGGTTACGCGGGCTGGTATAAAGGCTTGAATGCTCAGTTGACGAAAACAGTCGTCGCCTCGGCTATCGGGTTGAGCATAAAAGAAAAATCGTTTCGCGCGAGTCAACTGTTAGTCGCGGCGTTTTCAAAACATGATTGAAATATTTGAAAGCTAACCAACGAACGCCACCACGATTGCGATGTCGTCCATCTTTCCCCCGACTAGTTTTTCACCTTGCAACTTTTGCATCCACGTCAATTCCATACCTTCTTTCCTCGCGGCAATCATAAACGGTGAATCGTACTCCTCGTCCATGCTTCTCGCAAATGCTAACCTCGCAATCTGCTCCGCGCATTTGGCCGCGTTACCATCATTCTCTTCGCATAGAATCGCCACGTCTCCACGTGGCACGTTATCCCACAACCCGTCCGATCCCAACACTACGCAATCCCCTCGTTTTAATTGAACTTTTCTCACGTCTGCTGTCTTGGGATCGTCCGTTTCCGGGTACGCCTCTCTCCAACCCAGCTGATACGGCATGTTAAATTCGTGTTGCATTGGTTCTGTAGTAAACAAGCACGCGCCATTTCTCGCGACAATCCCTCCGGCGTCTCCTAAGTTTGCAAACGTCGCCTCGCCTTCATCCACCACACACACGCACGCCGTACTCGAACCAATCACTTTGGTCTTCTCGTGCGCTTGGACTATTACATCCACCGGATTTCTCATTCTATCTCTCGTGACTGCTTTCGCAGCTTCAGACGCAAACGTCTCGGAATATTCCGCTGGATTCACGCCTTCCTCTTGCCACCCGCCGACGCCGTCGAACACCCCGAATGCGTTCGAACGCTTCAAGACGAAACAGGAATCTTCTCCTCCGGTATCGGATTTGTCCGGACGAGGGACCAATATAGCCGACGCGTCGATGGTTTCGACGCGGGCTTCTCTCTCGACGCTCGACGACGACGAGGAGGAGGAGGAGGAGGAGGCCATCAGCGACGACGCTCGTCGCGCAGAAAGACATCCTTCACGGCACGCAGACGCCTTTGTTTTCCCCTTTGTGTGTGTGTGTCCCGAAAACAAAGTCGTTTTCGTTTTCGGTCGTCCCTTTTGCGAGGCTTTTGGTGCGGTCGTGGTGCCGACGGTCGCGGTGGTCGGGCGCATTTTTCTTCTTCTTCTTTGTCGTTCGCGTCGTCGTCGAAGGAGGAACACCAACAGGAAAGGGTATATAGTATTGGTCGATATATATGCCGATCGATTTTTGACGTTTGTCGTCGTCAGTGTCGTCCCGTTTCCTCTCTTCGATTTTCTTTTTTTTTGAGATATTTTTCCCCATTCTTCTAATGGACTCTCTCTCTCTTTCTTGTCATAGAGTCTCTGTCATAGAGAGACTGATGATAATAATATGGAGTAAATTTATCTCTACCTTTTCCGTTGTTCCAGAAACATATACTGATCTAATGTCTGATGATAGGCTTGTTCAATTTGGAACAACAATAGACCATCATCATCATCGTCGTCGTCGTCGTCAAAAAAAAATGGCTCTGTTCAGCTCGACCATCACAGCGCGAGGCCATGGCGTCGAAGTCGTCGCGCACTGGATAATGGCGACGACACCGACGCGTTACGGTGGTTGTGGTGGTACTGGTGGTGGTGGCGGCGGCGTGACCGCGAGCCGCGTCCGCGCGTGGCACGAGAGAGGACGCGAACGACTTTTGTTGGACGCGAGGACGCGACGACTTTTTTACGCGACGGCGGCGAGAATGCGAATGTCGGAGGAAGAGGAAGAGAAAGGAGAGAAAACGAGGACGAGGACGAGGACGACGAATCCGAAGAAGACGGGAAAGACGGGGATGTTGAATCGAGTGCCGAACGTGGCGCAATCGAAAGATATTTTATTGAGCGGCGTGAAACGCGCGTCGAGAATCACGCACACGTCTGGGATACGAGTCCCTCTGCTGAAAGAGAGGAACAAATCCGCGAAACAATTGGACGGGTTAACGACGGGATTGTGTAAACCCCTCGGGGAGTACGTGAAAGGATTTCCGAAAATCGACAGATTACATCCGTTCGAAAAAGCGATGCTAGAACTCACGGTAGATCCAGAAACGTACGTGAAGACGATTCGCGAGGTGGACGCGGCGAGAAAAGCGATGCTGACGATGGGGAAAGAATACTCATCGAGGGCAAAGAACGGCAAGACGGAAAGAGAGACGAAAGCGGTTCGAGAGGAGGGGTTTAAAAATATGGAAGCAAGATTTGTGAAGTCGCAAGCGAAATTTGAAAAGTTGAAGGAGATGGCGAAGAAGTTGAGAAGATTACCGGTGGCAGAGTTGGAGACGCCGACGGTGGCCATGGTGGGAGCGCCAAATGTAGGGAAATCGAGTTTGGTGAGGAGCGTGTCGAGCGGGGTACCCGAAGTAAACAATTATCCGTTTACAACGAGGGGCGTAGTCATGGGGCATTTTTTCATCGAGGATAGACGACACGTGGTGACGGATACTCCTGGGTTAAATTTTCGAGTAGATGAAGAGCGAAACAAGATTGAACGTCTCGCCATCGCGACTTTGGAACATTTACCCGTGTGCGCAGTTTTCGTGACCGATTTAAGCGGGTTAAGCGGAACGAGCGTGGAAGATCAGTTAGCGTTGAGGAATGAGTTAAGAGAGAGGTTTGCGAGTAGACGACCGTGGTTGGACGTTTTGAGCAAGTGCGAGTTAGTCCCTGCTTTAGGCGGGAAATTGGACAATAGTTTAGAGACCACATGGACGGAGGAAGATACGAAAAGCGCCGAAGCGGCAGCAAAAATGTTGAAAGAGAGCGGGGCATTGGTGACTTCCGTAGCCGATGGAGCTGGTATTGCCGAATTGAAAGCGGTTTTAGAGGATGAGCGGTTATACGACGGCATCGAGGAGTTGAAGAGGAGTAAATTTCGTAACGATGCCGATTCGAACGCCGCCGCCGACGACGAATAATAATAATATAATAATACCCATAGAGAAAGAAAATATGCCCTTACGAGAGAATTACGTGTTGTGCTATATATAATGTTTGGTATGTGATGATGTACTGTAGCTATATGTTTTTTGACATTATTTTTATACTTATATTTGTTTTTACAGCGTGTGTTGTAACTCTTTTTTCTTCTTCTTTAGCTTTTGGTCAAAATTAGATTCCTTCCATTCCGTTTCTCGGTTGATACTCCGCTTCTTGTAAAGAAGACAAAGACGTGCTTCCTTCGCGGCCTAATCCAATGTTCATTTTGTTCGGGCTACCGTAATCGATCGAACTTCTTCGCATTTTCTGTTTCGATTCTTGTTTCTGCGACGCGAACTGTTGGAACTCGTCCACCGAACGCGCTCGTGAAAGACTTCTTTCCGGAGCTTCTTGAGAAACTTCATCGCTGGCGTCGTTAAACTGTAACAACTCGACTAAACCCTTACCATCGTTCATGCTGTTGACTAAACCGACGAGTAATTCCGCGATTTGGTCCGAATCATCCACGAAGTAATGTGCCGGCGAATGCTTACGCCCAACCGTACACGTGAACACGGAGCCGAAACGAACGTCCGCTTTTCTCTTTTTCGTATCGACGACAGAACCGAGAGATTCCGCAAACGATTCGTTCGGCTGCAGACCATGAGTTTCTAACTCTCCATTTTTCTCCGCTGACGACACAGCTGTACCTCTGAAGGAGGACTGGCGTCTCTGACTGGAGCGCTCGAGGAGTTTCATCGGCGTCACGACGAGTGGGTTATTCTCGCTATCTACAGTTTCGTAGGTCGGTGGCGTTTCGCGGCCATCGTCGCTGAAATCATCGCCACCGTTGATATGCACCTTTTCCAACGACTTCGTGAGTTCTGACGAAACTTTCGTCGGTGAGTAGCCGTTATTGGTATCCACTTGTCCTTTTGGAGATTTGGCATTTGGCGTGGATTCCGTAGATACGCCGTGATCGCCGGTGTGCGAATCCAAATAAGTGAAGATGTCTTCATCCCGGCCGAGAAAATGTCCAGCGCAAAACGCAAAGTCAATTTCTTTCTGCCCCCCTTTACCGTCTTTGGCAATCATTTGCACAATCTTATCAACGGCGACGCCTTTGGAAAGTCCAACCGGTCTCGCTTCCACAGATTTCATGCCTTGGATAATATCGACATTCGCGTTCGATATCGGTCCAGTCCGTAAGTGTTGGAGCAAATCACGCGCTTGCTGTCGTCCAAAATCGGGATCGGAATACTTATACGACCACAGCAAGGATGTTTCGCGAATTTCCACGTAACTCCTCGGCGTGCGTTCGCAAAAGTATTCAAAAACGACTTGGACGGACTCAAGCCAATCGAGTTGCGACATTTCAACGAGCGTGTGCCATTTCGGAGGTAATTTCGGGACTTTAAACGTGTCTTTCTTTTCTTCTCTGTTTTCTTCATCTTCGTCGTCGTCATCGTCGCCGTTATTGTCATCGTCGCTCGTGATTAACGGCGGGCGAATGAAGCATCCGTTTTCGGCGACTATCCAAACTTTCGGTAAAACGGCAAACTTCTTCGCCAACTTGTGTCTCTCCGAACCGGAAAAGATGCACACGGTAGTGTTTGGATCGTCGCATAATCTCGCGATGCACTCTTGTGCAACGCTGTGTAACGGCGATATGTCGCCAGTCTTCGGTTTGATCATTTTGTTCAAGTTGTTGGTTTTAATTCGATGAGCTTGCGAACGCGAATCTTTCTTTGTCAGCGTAGCATTGAATCCTAAAATAACCAATCGTTGTCTCGATTCCTTGAATGGGCCAATCAAATCACTCGCGCGTAACCTTGGGGGGATTCGCAATCTTCTCAATTCGGCTTCTACGTGAGTGTCGTTTAATTCGGCGATGAAAGTATCGGCCCACGCTTGCGACGTGTGCACCTCAACGTGCGAAAAGTTGAACTTATGTCGCTCTCTTCGTTCCGTTTCTGGCATCGTCAACGCGTCGTCTATGGCTTGCGCGACCTCGGTCACGTTCCATGGGTTGACTAAAACCGATCCAGCGCCCAAAGATTGCGCTGCACCGGCAAATTCGGATAAAATCAAAACGCCCGCGTTTTGACTTTGGCACGAGACGTACTCGTACGAGACTAAATTCATTCCGTCTCGTAAAGACGTCACTAAACAACAATCGGTCACAGCATACAACGCGGTCAGCTCTGCAAACGATAAAGAACAGTCCAAATGTTGAATTGGAACTGAACCCAACGTCCCAAACCTCCCGTTAATTCTGCCGACAATTTCATGCACTTGCGATGTCAACTTTTGGTACTCCGGAACGTCCGACCGGGTCGGGACAGCAATTTGTACTAAAACGACCCGGTCTCGCCACTCCGGATGGTCGCTCAAAAACTTCTCGTACCCCAACAGTTTCTGTGGAATTCCTTTGATCATATCCAAACGATCGACACCCAACATGACTTTTCGTCCTTTAAACCTCGCCTTTAACTCCAAGATGTGATCTTGTACCACTTTCGTCACTAACGCATCGTGAAACCGCGTCGGATCGATCCCAATAGGGAACGCAGCGACTCTCGTAAAGTTTCCTCCATCTTCAACGCCATCCGGTGTTCCTTCAAACGCCAGAATTCTCGAACACGACGACACGAAATGTCTCGCGTAATCGTATGTGTGAAACCCAACCAAATCCGCCTTCAACACCGAAATGAGCAATTCTTCTCTCATCGGTAGCGTCCTGTAGATCTCTGAAGTCGGAAATGGCGTATGTAAAAACCAGCCAATCTTCATCTTATCGTAGTTTTTTCTCAACATCTGTGGTAACAACATCAAATGATAATCGTGGCACCACACGATATCTCCAGGTTCGTACACTTTCATTATCGCTTGCTCGAACAGCTGATTCGCAGAAATATACGCAAGCCACTGACTGGTCATATCTTTCGTCGAACTCAGTTTCGGTTCAAATGCCAACGGGACGTAATTGAACAGTGGCCACAAGACGTTATTGCAATACCCATTGTAATACAATTCGACTTGGTTCCGGGTCAACCAAATAGGCAAACATCGCTTCTCCAACAACGTCTCCGTCAAAGCGTCTCTATCTGGTCCCTCGTCGATGAACACCCCGGGCCACCCGACCCACAACATCCCGTAACTCTTACCCACCCCTAACAAAGCGCTCACTAATCCTCCACTGGAAATCGTCAAACCCCACTTACCGTCTTCGCCTTTCTTAACGCTCACTGGAAGTCTATTGGCGGCGATAATCAATCGATTCGTTTGTCCCACCAGAGCCTGAGCAATATTGTCCTGCCCATCCATTCCAATCGACGACGGTTGTTTCTCCCCTTGACCAAGATCGGACGCGTTCTTTTGATCGAAATCCTCTCTCGTGGAGACTTCTGATTTCATATCATCCCCGTCCAAAATCGAATACGACCGATTTCGTCTCAATTGTTCTCGTTCGCGAATTAATCGATCCACCCGGGTCGTGTCTTCCAGCCTGGGTAAATCTGTCGCCGAAGACTCTTTCGATTTACCCAAAGGTCCTCTCGATTTTGGCCGTTGCAATTGAGCAGATGAGCTCGCTTTATTCATCATCTCTTCTTGACTGCTCGACTCCCCCCTCGTCGCAATTGGAAACAACCTTCCGGTTTGTTCTCTTCTCGGTGACGTTGGGCCTCGTCCAGCATCCATCGAGCGTCGCCTCTCCGCCTTCGGGGCGTCTTCGTCCGCGACCACCATTGCTGCCCTCACAAAGTCTTCGCCTCTCACGCTCTCTCTCTTATTTCCTCGTCGGTAAGCGTCGTCGTCGCGCGCGAAAGAGGAGTGAGGAACTCGACTTCGACTTTTTCTTTTTCTTGTGTCTAACGATAAAATTTCATTTGACCGACCTTTTGGGGACGGATAAAATCTCCTCTCTTTCTTTCTTTCTTTCTTTCTTTCTTTTTTGGAAAGAAGCGCTTTGGAAAATCCGAAACAAAAAGACCGAGGACGGTATTTATTTTTTGATTGGCCAATGCCCTCGACCGACGACCGACGCGCGCATTTTTTTTGCTCATATGAGTCGCCGTAACATCTTGCGTTTTTTTAAATACGACTGTGTTTAACGAAGAACAAAGAAGAAAAAAAGAAAATACGAGAGGCGCGAGGGGTGTTCGTTGGACGAGTAACTCGATAGCATCAAAACAAATGAGACGACGATACGCACACGCGTGTGCGCATCAATTAGTGGCATCTTGCAATAACCTTTTCGCGTTTTCCAAGCCTTGTTCGCTCCCAATGCCTAACATATCCGCGATTTCTTCCAAGCGGATTTCGGTTTCAATAGCGTCAAAGGCGATGGTTTGTCGACCGTCTTTATCGTCTTCTTCTTTGCGAACGCGGACATGAGTTTCACCGAATGCGGCGACTTGAGGGAGATGGGTGACGCATAAGACTTGTTGAGAGCCATCGACGGCAAGTTTTTTTAGGGCGGCGCCGATTTTGGTGCCCACGCGACCGCCGACGCCAGTGTCGACTTCGTCAAAAACCGAGATTGTTGGAGATTCGGTGTTTCGGATATCTCGTTCAGCGTTGTCCATGGCTGGAGCCATTTTCATGGCGAGCATTAATCGAGCTTTTTCGCCGCCGCTGGCTATCGAACTCATTGGTCTTAACGGCTCCGATGCGCCTGGGGCTAAAAGGAACGTCGCTCGATCGAGACCGCGAGGACGGACCAAGTAAGCTGCAGTTTCATCTTCGCCAATTTCGCCACATCCGGGAACTTGTAACTCGCTCGCTTTCAAAATGGGCGTTTTTCCTAAATCAATTATTTCGTCTCCTGAATCTGTCGATTCTATGTGACTAAAGTTATCTTTCGAATCTTCATCGTCGTCGTCGTGTTCTCCTTGCGAGGAGGAGGACGACGGAGTCCACGACAACGTGACATCGAATCGACTGCCTTGCATTTCCAAAGACTCCATAGCAGCCGTAACGTTCGTACGTAAACTCGAACCAGCGTCGCGTCTTGCGACTGCTAAATCTAAAGCTAAGCTAGCCGCTTTTGCTCTCGCTGAACGTAACTTTGCCTCGTTTCCTTCTTTTTCATCCTCGGACGTAGCCGCGGCGTCCAACTTGTCTCGCAATTCATCTGCAATCTCACACATTGAGGTGGCCGTGCGAATGCCTTTACCCATCATTTTACCGAGTTTATCGAGATCTCGTAGTCGATCTTGGATTTCCTCTCGTCGTTCCGGTCTGGAGTTTAAGGATTCCATGTATCTTTGTAACATTGCTTCGGCTCTGTCAGTTGCGTTTTCCACCTCGTGGAGCAAATCGATCGCCTCTCGCAACGCCTCGATATCCTCGCTATTTTCGTCCTCTTCAATATCACTAATCTCCATCCCATCGTTTTCGCTGTCTGCTGTCAACTGATCGGCTCTTCTTTCTGCCTGAGATAATACGCTTCTCGATTCGTATAACGCTTCCTTCAAAGACGCTTTCGATCCAGATTCGTGATTCGATAATGAATTCAACGCCGACGCGCACGTCTCCCAGTTCGCTCTCCGACTTTCCATCTGTCGCAATTCAAGTTTCAACTTGACATCTTCACCAGGAACCGGGTCAACTTTATAAAACGCGTCTAAAATCGCCTCGATTTCCTCCTTCTCTTCCTCGGTCAACTCGACATTCGACTGGACCAATTTCGTTGCTAATCGAACATTTTGCATCGCGATTTCAAACGCATCCCCGTATTCTTTCACGTTCGCCCAACTATCGAGCTCATTCGATTGCGCTTTTTCGTTCGCTAACGCTAAACTCGCGTTTTGACCGTTAAAGTCAACCAAAATGTTTCCGATTTGACGCAAAACTTTCACCGGAATCGCCTTATTTTGAATCTTGCACAACGATCGCAATCTGTTATTCGCGGTACTTTGCAATTCGCGATATAAGTCCACAGTCTGTGCGCCTTCTCGATTTAACAAAGATTCAATATCATCCATCCCGTTTTCTAACAAACATCGACGCAGCTTCTGTACGGTATCTTCGGCACAGTAAAACGTCGCGGCTATCTTCGCTGTCTTCGCGGGGACTCGAATGGAGTCTTCTCGACCGGCTGCGCCGGTAATTTGATCGATGGCTGACAACAACACCGATTTCCCGGATCCTGATTTCCCGGTAATGACGTTTAATCCGGGAGAAAAATGGATGGTTTGTTGCGAGACCAACGCGAAATCTTTTAAGTGCAGTCTTTGCAAGTGCGTCTGTTGATGCGTTTCATTTTGATGCGCAGAAAATGCTCGCGGAGAAGAAGAAGCGATCCTTCGTTTCGCGCCCGTCGTCGTCGCTTTGCTCGCGCATGCTCTTCTCAACGAGAGATAGTCGCATCCGCGGCCAAAACCAACGACCATCCGTTGTCGATGCCCATCGTGTTGCCGAATCATCGTCGCAATTTTTAAATCTTTCGCTCTTCGAAGAAGCATGTACAACAATCAGCTCTCAAAGCTCTTTTTAGTATTTCCCCCAAGCGACCAGAGAGTCGCGTCGCCGCCGAAATTTCGGCGGTTTTGTTGTGGGGCGAAGCGAAAAGAGCGAAAGAGACGACGACGAGTGGTGGTTCTCTTCGAAACGCAAAGTCTTCTTCGTGTGACGCGACGAAGGGTAAAAAAAGGGCCTCTCTCTCTTTCTTTTTTTGAATTTTTCTTCCAAAACCCAAAACTCTAAATTCAACTCTCTTCTCTCTTGGAAAAATTTGGATGTCGTTGTCATTCGTATAGGAGACGCGTTCGACGACGGGCTTCTGGAGAAGTCTTCGTCTCTGTTTACATCAGAACGCACACGCGCGAGAGGGACGAAGAGACGCGGAAGAGAACTGTGGTGTTTGGCGTCTTTCGCGACGGTCACGCGCGCACGCGGGGGGGAGTGTTGATTGCGATATTTTTTTGCCTTCTTTTTGGAGACCTTTACGTGCGCGGCAAAAGTGCATTTGTACGTCCAATGCCACCCCGCGTGACGATGGCGGGAAGTTCGCTCTCCCAAGCATCCATTTTGGACCGAACTGGGATTCTAAACACGCCCCACGAGGATACGAAACTGGAATTCGCGCACGGGGAATCTGGAGCGACGATGCTCGCGAGACTAGGATTCGCACTTCCTCTCCTCTTTACGGCCACGTTACTCTCGTTCGTTCTGTATTGGGGAGCTCTGTTGTTCCCTCCGTTCGCGGTGTTTTTCATATGCGCGTTCATCTCTTACGGATGGTTTAAAGGAATTTTGTATTCATTTTCGGCGTTGTTTATCGGAATACCGTTGTCGCATTTGTATAAAACCGCGGATTGGAAGCAGTTAGGGAACGATAACAAGAAGAAGAGTCCTTTGTTGGAGCGGACGCTGGGAGTATCCGAAGAGGACGGGAAGGCATTGGGAATGGCGCATCCGAATTCAGAGAGCATGAAAGATGATTACGACACGATCGACGGGATGAGTAAAGGGAAGTTAAAAATGGACGTTCCGATGTGGACGTCAAAGTTTGATAACGAAGAGAAGAAGACTTTAACGGATAAATTTAACGATTTGACGCACGTGGTAATCGTGCCGACGTATAGGGAACCATTAAATGTGTTAAGGAAGACGTTGAACACGTTGGTCGTGCAAACGTGCGCGAAAGAGAAAGTCATCGTTGTCGTAGCTACGGAAAAGAGCGATAAAGAAGCCGTGAGTAAGGTAGAAACGTTAATCGAGGAGTATAGTAAGAATTTATTGGGTTTGTTCTACACTGTGCACGAAAAATCATCCTCAGCGGAGACGGATGGCAAGTCAAGTAACGTGGCCTGGTGCGTGAGATGCGTGCAGCACACGATGTTAGAAAAATGGAATTACGTCCCTGAACAGATTCTTGTGACCGTTTGTGACGCGGATACGTACTTTGACGAACAGTTTTGCGACTGTTTGAGTTACACACACGCGCAGAATATGGAGCCGTATAATTGCATGTATCAATCCGCGGAGAATGAATTTCCAAACGTTTGGATGGTTCCGACTTTAGTAAGAGTGAAAGCAGTTGTGGATTCGATTAACATGTTAGGGATGCTTTCGTCCAAATATGCAGTGCCTTACCCGTACGTGTGTTATTCTCAATCGTTGAGGACAATCATGGATGTCAAAGGGTGGGACGTGGACGTCGTTCCGGATGATTTTCATCACTTCATTAAGTGTTTCTTCAAGAAAGGTGGTCATTTCCGATTGGTGCCAATATTCATGCTCACCGGAAACAACGCGCAGGAACACACTAACTGGTTTAGCGCCATGCGGTCTCGGTATCGTCGCGCCAAACGGGATGCCTGGGGCGCGATTGACTTATCGTACATCTTATCGCAATGGTATCAGAAAAGAAAGATATTGGATAAATACCACGCATTTATGCTCTTCGTGGACGTCATCGAACACCACATCTCATGGTCGTCTTATTTCTTAACCGTTATGCTCGGGGGTATGATGTCGGCATGGTTGAATCCAGAGTTGGAGACGTATCCATTCGGGATCGGTATTCGGGCCATGGCGTTGATTTCATTCGGTCCAATTTTGTTCGCCACGTGGGCGTACATCGTCTGCGACTTTTACGTCCGAATGTTTCTCGTGCAAGATCGAAAATATTTTGAGGCAAATTCGGCTCCATTGTGGTGGCAAATTACTAGTCAGGTGCAATGGATGCTCATGCCTTTGGCCGATTTCATCTTTGCCGCGGTGGCGGCGTTGGACGCGCAGTTGCACATGGCGATATGGCCAAAAATGAGCGGGTACCGCGTCTCGAAAACGGTCGATAGAAGTAACTTGGAGTATAAAATTGCGCAAAGACACATCATGCCGAATGGAACGTGGCGAAATGAACCGTTTTTTAATGACGCGAATATCAATTCGAATTTGGGTGGAAGTAACATGAAATCGAGTTCGAGTAGTGGGTTGTATCACGCGATTGAAAGCGACGGGTCAGATGCAAGAAGTGAAAGAGAAAGAAACCACGGTCGTGGTTTATAGAATAGCGTAGTTTGTGTTGTTCATTTTAATTTAGTATAGGAAATAATAGCGCACTGGATTCAAAAAGCCTCGATAAGTTGTCGCGATTCCTCGACGTTCGTTTTCGCAAACTCGTACATGGGCGTTGAGCCGACCGAGACATTTTCGCACAGCGTCGCGAGCGTCGGAAGGACGAACGTTTCGGCAAATAAAACTTGATTTTTCCAATTAACGCCACCATCATTTTGAACCTCGCGCTTTGTATGTTGTTTCTGCTCGTCCATAGCCGCACGAACCCACTTCAAATGTATTTCTCTCGGACGAGCAAAGTGCGCCAAGTCTGCGGATTTGAGCACGATCTGAGCGGCGGTGGCGGCTGCTGCTTTGTTCGGATTTTCCTCGTGCTTCAATAAATCCGTGCCCAGAATACTCGTCGCCACGACATCTTCGACGTATGCAATTTGAGATGTTGTTAAGCCACTCACATCATCTTCCCCATCACCAGACAACGCGCCCGACCTTCGCAACAGCTCCAAAACGACTTCGCACGAAAGCATCTCCGCGAGCGACTGGCCGTTGTATCGTCTTTTTATATCCACGCGTTCTTTCGCCAATGTCGTGTTATCGCACCCAGGGTGATAAATATCATGACCAATTGCTGCAATAAGCAAGGAGAACACTGATAGTGGATCCATGACCTTATCCTCCGTAATCACGTCCGTCAAAATAGCAAAGGTCGCGTGCACGACTTCGCACGCGTGCGCGACGTTGTGATACGATAACGTCTCGATATCCGCGTACCCAAGTTCGACACTTTGTGCGAAAATGAAGAGCTTCTCGCGGTTAATTAAACCAAAAAGTTCCTTCATTTCTTCTCGCTTACTCTCACCAATGCCTCCTTTTGCGAAGATATCGAACGCCGTCATGAACAATCGAGCCAACGGGAAATCTTCTTTTTCTTTCGATGCGTTCTTCACGTACTGGAAAGCATCGAAGGACCAATTCGTGAGCACAGAGATCTCTTCCTCGAACGACACCAAAACATCGCGTTTTTTATTCTCCTTTTTACGCGTATTCTTTTCACTGTTCGCGATGATCTCGTCCACGAACGACGACGACGACGACGTCGAGCTCACATTCCCGCGGCGGTTGCACCGCGATTCAACGCCGGTCCTTTTTTCATCTCTCGACTTTTTTGATCCGTCGTCCAGGAAAAAAGTCAGCGGAAGCTTTCGCTTCGCCGCGTCCAGCGCGCGCGCGAGTGGGCCAAACACCACCCGCATGGTTGACGTTTCCGAAAACGAGCGGCAAAGAGAGAGAAAGAAAGAACGAGAAACGCGGGCGATGATCTCTGCAGGAGGTGTTTTGTGTTGTTAGTTTTCTTTTTTGCGCAAACGAAAAAACAAGCGTTTTCAAAATCGAAGAAGAAGAAAAAATTGCACCAATTTATGTCTAGGGTGTCAAGAGGAGAGGAGGAAAATCCAATGTGAGACCGCGCGAAAAGACATGCGCCCCTTGCCCGGATGGTGGTCGACGACGCGACGCGAAGGTCCCCGACGAAGCCGCGCGACGAGGAGAAAACTGCTCGCGATAAACGCGACGTTTTTCTTGGCCGTTGCGATAATTTTCTTGGGTACAACGCGAGGAGGAGAAAAAGTCGTTACCGAGGAGAGAAAACGAGAAGAAAAGAGATTTGGAGATGCGAACGACGCGGAGAAGGCGGCGAAGACGCGCGCCGTCGTCGAGGATAAAGATAAAATCGGCGGCAAGTGCGGTTTGCCGTACGATTTGCACGCCGAATACGCCGGAACAGTCGTCGGGACGTGGGGAGAAAACAACTTAGTGAGCACCCCGGACGATTGTTGCAGAGCGTGCGAGAAGACGGACGGGTGCAACGCGTTCGTGTTTTGCGGCGATAAGAACGGATGTTCTGGACGGAAGTTTGGCGAGTGTTGGTTGAAGAAACAGGAACCAAATGGAGCCATGCGCGTGAAGATGTCGGAAGGAATGGATGTGCGTTGGACGAGCGGCGCTTTGTATTCGCGAAAAGACTTCTTCAGCGCACAGAGTGAGAAGAGAAAAGTAGAGGAGATGAAGAAGAAACAAAGGGAGAAAGTAGGGAACGTAAAAGCATTCTTTGATGTTTCGATTGGTAGTTCCGTTCGTGGTCGCATAGAGTTTGTGCTGTACGCTGAAGATTGTCCGAATCACGTCAACGCGTTTCGAGCGCTTCTGAAAAACAAAGGCGTAAACGGCGACGGGTATCAAGGTTCAAATTTCTACAGAATTATCGATAAATTTATAGATCAAACTGGTCCTGCGCACTCGAAAGGTGTGGAGGTATTCGCCGACGATGACTACGGGCTATACAATTTGAAACACGATAGATTCGGACTTCTCTCCAGCGCGAACTCGGGGCCGAATACGAATACCGGTCATTTTTCTATAGTCGTCGCCCCGGCACCACATTTGGACACGCACTACACGATTTTTGGCGAAGTAGTCGCGGGAGATGACATCGTGTGGGCAATAAACGCCTTGGACAAAACGAAACCGCGACCAGGCGTGAAAGCCGTCATTGAAAACTGCGGCGAGTTGTGAAAATAATATGCTGTACCACTATCATGTAATAATATACAGTTAGGAAAATCAAGGATAATGAACTACTATGGTGCTACGCTATCTATGTCATTTATTTGGCACGCAAAACCTCTCGGGAGGAAACCATCTCTCCCCTAACGTCACGTACACTTTCTTATAATCGGGTTTTCGAAACCACGTCCCTCGTTCCAAATTCCTCTTCTTCTTCCCTTCGTAATTCGCGGTATCTACTCGTAGGACCTCGATTCCGTGGACTTGCGTTAAAAACGCCTTGACCTCTGTTTTCGTCACGTTTGGAGTGGTTATAAACGTCGCGACTTCCACCCCTCTCGTCCTCGCTTCTTCCGTCGGCGGTACCAGCCTCAGTTGAAGATTCGGGAAGTAAATCTCTCTCGGATGCGGGTCTGGATTCGGTGGCGTCGGTATCCCTTTCGTTTTCCCGTCCGACCGTCGCAAAAGCGCCGCCTTTGCTCTCTGCGCCAGCGCCCACGCTCGGCGCTTTTCCGAGGCGAGCTTTTGGAACGCGGAGGAGGAGGAGGAGGACATGCGTTTACGTCGTCAAACGCGGCGTTTGTTTGAGGAGATGTCTCTCTCTCTCTCTCTCTTTTTTGCTTTTTCCAATTCTTTTTTCTTTTCTCCCTTTTTTTTTGTTTTTCTTTTTTGTCTCTTTTCTTTTGCATTTGGGTTGGGGGAGTCCACCTTTTGCTCCCCTTTACAAAAAGAAGGACCCGAAAAGAAGACC